>Ga0209291_1000596_pt1 | contig 34139 bp, 28 predicted proteins | sample GOMGulsemesocosm_FD_184633 | JGI IMG/M metagenome (GOLD analysis project Ga0209291, IMG submission 184633) | Methane-oxidizing microbial communities from mesocosms in the Gulf of Mexico - GOM9B Gulf of Mexico (SPAdes) (version 2) | ecosystem: Environmental > Aquatic > Marine > Cold seeps...
GCTGATCTTTATTGCGAGGTTGCGCATAGTGATAGTCAAAATAATTAACTATTTCCTCAGTGCGCACTGCATCAACAGGGGGCAATGTACCGTTATTGATAAAGCGGCGCACATTGGCAAAGCTTGCGGTATCGACATCCGTACTGAAGGTACTTAAAGGGCGAATCATCGGATCTATCGCCGAATTGACCGTTATTTTTTTGTAGCTCTCTTGTGAAATATCGCCAATGTCTGCTCCATGCTGCAAAGTATCATAAGCAATATTTGGCATTAATACTGATTCATTGAGAAGCATTGGCGCTGCAATATTAGGCGTAGGGCTTGCCTGCTTAGACATTGCCATTGTTCTTTGCGATGATCTTTTAGATTCTGCATTTTTTTGCAGATAATAATCATTAGATTCTAATTGTGAGCAACCGGCTAACACGAAGCTGGCACAAAAAGTCATGCTTAAAGGGGCTATTTCTAAATATTTCATGGTCTGTTCCTCAGTGTCTTTTTGATGTCAGTGGCGACCCACTGATTATTCATTGCTACTGAAACTGAGTTTATAGTGAGGCCCACTTAGATTTTAGCCTTGTTTATGGTATAAAATGGTCTTCAATTTTAATTGATTTTATGCTATGTCAAATTTATACAGTAAAATTCATCGCCTCAAAGCTCAGGGCTGGACCTGGGAAAGGTTTCTACAGGAACTAGACCTAATTTATCCCGCGGGGATAGATCCAAAAACCTTGCAGGCGTTGTATCGCCATCCTCATCGTAAAGCCAACAGTCAAATCAACAAGGCTATTTTAGAGCTGCATGATCGGCAGTTCCCCTCCCCTTTCCCCACAGGCACGCAGGCGCTGCTCAATATTTACAATCGTTTGCTCAGCTGTAAAAAGCACTTGAGTTTTAATCAAGATATTAAAGACTTTATGGTTTTTTTAGAGGAGGATCTTCAGCTGGGCAGCGATTTAAGAAAGGCCAGATTGCACTGGCTTAAAGCAGATATTCACTTAGACCAAATACCCGTGTTGCGCAACAATGGTCAAATACAAGCAATGGTTGTGCAAAAAGAGTTGGCGCTAGATCACTACCAACAATCCTATCAGCTACTGATTACACACAATCAACAGCACTCGATCCCTATCGACGAATTCACAATGTACAAACTGCAGCAAAACATGCTCGCCTGCCATTTAAATAGCTTACATAGTGATAAACGTTACACGGATGAAACCCTCAAGCATTACTTAAGCAGTGCGAATTTTATTCAAAGTAGTAAAAGAGTTTTGCAGAGCGAGCCCTACCAATGGATAATCGCCAGAAACGGTTTGCGCTTTAGCTCCATCAACAAAAACAGGGCAGATTGTTTATATTTCTATCGAGCATTGATTAGCGCTAACAGCGCTTTTGCCGATTTAAATTACCAGCCAAATGGAGCCCCCCCTCTCATGCAAAGCGCTGAGTTCCAATGGGCGATCCAACGACTCACTAAGGAAGACCAATGATAAAGCACTATCTTTTATTGATCATCAGCTTATTTTTTATCTCTGCTTGTAGCTCCCAAAACGAACAGGATAATCTACAAAAACAAGCACCGCAAGCTGCTATCCAATCAATGGACAGCAGTGTAATCAAAGAAGAATCCGAGCTTAAGAAGAGCAAAACCTTAAAGCGAGCTCCCATTATCCTCATCAACCCTGAGGATGATGATATGACGCGTTTAGATTAACGCTTCTGAAAGTGAGAGTAACCTAAATATCTAAGTACTCTTCTAATCATGGTCTCGTATATCCCTAGAACAGTGACTATAGATAAGTCTCTGTTTGTTTATGATAAGGTTCTAAAGGGAGTGCTAAAATTCAATTCAAAGCCTGCCGTAAAATGTCATCCGAGCAGACTCTGATAACTTAATTCCCGGTTTTGAGTTATAGGCTAATACCACTAACATACGCGTGGTCTCTCCCTGTACCGGCGTGACACGATGAATGGCATTGCGTCCACGAAACATCACTAATGTACCCGCTTGCGCTGCTAAAGTATGGCTCTCCCGCTCTCCACAGAGTACTTGTGATACGCCTGAGTAATTCATTTCACCACGATCAGCATCGCGCATATCTTTAATATACTCAAAGCAACCACCTGCCTCAGGGCTTTGCAGCAATAAAGTGATAGCAAAAGAAGATTCATCGAAGTGCCAACCTAGCTCCTGACCTTGATCGGCATAATGTAAATTGATCGATGATAGCGGATCAGCATAGTTATATAGCTTTTTTTCTCCGAGTACAAAAGCCAAGAACTGCCGAAAAATATCGCTATCATAAAGCACCCTAAGGGGTGAGTCAGCTGCGATTTGATCATCGGTAATACAGCCCTTAGAAGAACTAACTTCAAAATTTCTCGGATGCATAGCAGAGTATTCAGGGGCATTGTCACGTAGATAGACATTATGACCACTGACAGAATAAAATGCCTGTGACTGCTTTTTAACGCCCTCCTTCACGATTTGCTCAATAGCTTGTTCTGATAAAAAATCAGTGAGCACCAATACACCTTGCTCATCTAATTGTTGTTTGCTTGATAAACGAAAGCGTTCATCTTCTATCGGATGTTCTGCTGCATTGATCACATTGTCTAAAAGCATAAGCTCCCAACCCTTTCTGTTTAATTTAAGATTAGAATAACTAATAATAAAACCCTTTTATAACGATATATTCTCTTCACTGTCGTAAGAAAAACTTAATATTAATTCTTTTCCCATTTAAAGGCTGATACCCATGCACTCAACACAACTGCCACCTTTAGGTGCATTACTCGCCTTTGAGGCGGCCGCTGAATCCAAAAGTTTTGCGGCCGCCGCCAACCGCTTATTTGTCACGCCCGCTGCGATTAGCCAGCAAATAAGAGGGTTAGAGCAGCAACTTGATATCATTTTATTTGAACGTTCAAAAAGAGGGGTGACTTTAACAAGAGCAGGACAAAGTTATTGGCTACAAATACATGAAGCGCTTGAAAAAATGCGCTCTGCGCAGCAGCAAATACAGCAGTTTCGCCACTTAGATGTACTGACTATTACGGCATTACCTTCTATTGCCAGCAAATGGTTAATGCCACTTGCATTACAATGGATGGAGCTTAATCCCAGTGTAGAAATAAGGGTCGTCGCCGGACACGCAACTGTCGATTTTAACCACAGTGCTACCGATATGTGTATTTGCTTTGGCGATCAAGAGTACCCGGGATTACATCGAGAAAAGTTGTTCACTGATTCTGTATCATTGGTGTGCAGCAAAACACTACTGCCGTCAATCCCTAGCGATTTAGAGGCGCTTTTACAACAACCCATGATTCATATTGACTGGGGAAAACACAACGCAAACCTCCCTGATTGGAATGAGTGGCTGAGTGCGGCTAACTGCAAAATAAGGACACCTAAACCAGGCCCTAGATTTAATTTATCGAGCATGGCTATTGATGCTGCGCTGCAGGGGAAAGGATTGCTGCTAGGTCAGCATAAAATGATAGAAAAAGATCTTAAAACAGGTGCGCTGGTACAGCCTTTAGATATCAATTTACCTTTGGGACAAGCTTATTATTTAGTATGTCCCAAGCGGACCTTAAATAATAAATATGCCAATGCCTTTATGCTCTGGTTAAAACGGCAGGTATAAAAAATATGATTAAACCCATATTTTTCAATGGGTTTAATCAACACTTTACATGGCGAGTTTATTTGAGCAGCTATTCACATATGGTTATACGATAACCCGCACGCGGGAAGTTAATACAAACCGTCCCTACTTGCTCGTGCTGATATAACACACCGATACTCTCTTTATCTGCGAAGCGCAAAATGCCTGTCACAGATTGCTCACCGCTGTCTTCATCGACAGAGATTGCAACTTGCACACCGACTGCTAGGTTTTGAGGATCATTTGGATCAACATATTCAGGTGTTATTGGCTCAACCGCTTTGGCGATATCCAATGCCGCTTGCGCCTCTAAATCTGTCGATGTGCCGTGCCCAATGGCCGCTACACGTTGCTCCCACTCTACCAGTGCCGGGAACTGCGCTAAGAACTCAGGGCCTTGCTCCCAGCGACCGCGTAAAAACCACACCAAATAGTAAATCAAAGTATCGGGCAAAGTGGCACTCTCACCGTGGATAAATTGACCACTGTTTGCCAATTGCTGATCAACCCAGATCAACTGTGATCCTAACTGTGCCATCAGATGGGGAACATCATCGCGTATTGCGGCAAAATCAAAATCGGGACCAAAATACAAACGACCGCGATCACGGGAGAACTCAGCAGGCATATCAGGTTCAGCTAGCGCTAAGATAATTTTAGCGCAGAGTTGGAACAACGTCGTATCGCTCCAGCGACTCGTCGCCCATGACAGCTCGGCGCTCTCTTGAGTATAAAACGAGGGTTGAGGATAACGCTTTTGTAATTCGCGCAAAATGCATTGGCTATCACAATATATATCCGCACCAATTTGCATCACTGGAGTGCGCCTAAAACCGCCGGTCAATGGCATTAACAATGGTTTAGGCGGTATCCGCGGAATAACCACACTGTGCCAGCTAAGTTGCTTAATACCAAAACTCACTCGCACTTTTTCTGCTACAGGTGAAAGTGGATAATGGTGAAAAATAATCTCGCTCATGAATATGACCCTTGTGAAATAAGGTTAGTGATCGTTTCAATAGCGCCACGACAATCTTGGTAATCCAATGGGATAACATTGACTTCACCATTATGCTGCAACACCATGGATGGAAAGCCATTAATAGGTAAACTGCGTGCAAACTGCAACTCTTGAATAAAGGCTTGTTCTAATTTTTGTGAGGCTAAGTCTGTCGCGAATTGCTCACTATCTAGTCCAATTTCTGACGCTAACTTTATATGTACCGCGATGTCTGAAGGGTTTTGCGCTTTTAAATAATACGCCTCTTGCAGAGCTTGCATCATATCCTCTTCACGATTTTGCCAACGCGCTGCAATCACTGCACGACAAGCGGGGTAAGTTGATCGGCGCGGCTTATTATCGCGCCAAAAATCGTGATTAAATTGAGTACCCAACAAATTTTCAATGTTCCGCCAATAACCGGCGATGGCCTGTTGCTGTGCTTGCGGCATAATGTCATCACTGTCAGGTGCTAGGCCTCCTACAACATTTTTGACCACAACACCTTTAGGCAGTGATGCTTGTAGTTGCAGCCATTGTGGGCGATGTCCCCAACACCAGCTACACATTGGATCATGTACATAAAATAAGGTCGCGCTCATCAAATACTCCTAAAAGATATAAAAAAACAGAAGGTTATTACCTGAATCAGTGACTTCACAGCACCACATAGCGCAAGCTCTTGATTCCACAGCGGTTAGAAAAACACCCACTGAACCTACGGGTGCAGCTTAGATTTTTCTATTCCACCGTAAAACCAATACCTTACACTCAGTTCTCACTTTGAAGTCACGGATTCAGGTATTATTTAAACGGGTGGTAGGCAAATACTTCATCAATCATGCTATTGAGATTTTGAGCACCCGGATGCGTTTTAGCGTAAGTGCGCAAACCTGAAATCTGGATTTGCACATGGCTCGCTAAACGCGCAGAATCTTTGGCAGAATCAACCTCTCCCAAGCTTTGAGCTTCTACGACCAAAGCCTCAAACGCTTTTTCGACTTCATTCATAGCAGCGATTGCTAAATCGAGTAATTCTTGATTCTGATCCGTCAATTCCGCCACCGTCTTGGCCAACATGCAGATGCTGTTTGGTGCACCCTTTTGAGTATCAACAATCAACTTACGCATAAACAGTTTTAGGGCAGCAATAGGCGAGTCACTATTTTCTCGACACTTAGCGAGTGTCGCCAATCCTGAGTTTTTATAATGCTGCAAGGCCTCTTTAAACAAACCTTCTTTACTGCCAAATGTGGCATAGATACTGCCGGGGCGCATATCTATCACATCTTGTAAATTACGCATTGATGTTGCATGAAAACCTTTTTGCCAATATAGGTCTTTTGCTTTATCAACGACTTGCTGTCTATCGAACTTAGCCGTTTTGACCATAGTACACTCTATTTCATAATTGAACAGTAGTTCAAATTGTATGCATATACGACCAAGAGGTAAAGAAAATTAGGAAAAAGTGTGAAGGGAGAGGCGTGCAAGACCATACATTTTAAGAATCCGCATCCAGATTGCCAGTGTTTGCATAGAGTCTTTTGGTGCACTTAGGGTTGAAATACACTTGTACAGGCGTCTCTAAAAATATCGTTTTAGAAAACTGTAAACTCTCTTTTTGCTGTGGGCTGATGTCCATCAAATCGATAGAGACATTATCTGCAAAAGCGTAGTCGACGCGCCCCCTCAACAGCAGTTTAATCCCCTGTTCTATACTGTCTACAAACACCGGAAACAAGCCAGCCTCAGTGTACAATTGATAAAAACGGCTGCTATTATTTGAACGTAATAGAGCGATGCTGGCTCCTGAGTATTCCTTTAAATTATCCCAGCGAAAGACACTGTTTTGTCGCTTTCGAAACATGCCAATTTTTATTTTAGTTTTGGACAACTGGATAGAGCTGCCCGAGCTCTTTAGGTGTAATGGCGGATAAAATGAGAGGCACCAACTTTTGAGTTCCAGTAAGATTTGCACCCTAGCCGGTGGTACTATTAGCGGCTGAATGTCTGCTATAAAATGCTTTTTGGCATATTGACGCAATAACATAAAAGCAACGCCATTCTGGATCATTTTACTGCTGGTAAAAGGAGGATACTCAATTGCGAGTACTTTTATGACAGGCCTGTCGGTCTGGGCATCGGCCATCATAAAAAAATTGCTAAAGGTCAGCACAATAAATAAGAAGTATTTCAACTGGTTATACCCCCGGGCTTATCATTGACGCTAGATTTATACTGCAGATTTAGATACAAATCAGCGTTTGCTGCTTCACTGGTAAACATCTGTTAATAATAATCCAGCTGCTTTGATAATCATTATAATAGGTTATACCTCAACCATACAGAGTAAGATTAAATCTAAGCATAGTTCATAACACATCCGATGAAGTCACAGCTTTGTTAAATTGTGATGATAATGTCTTTATGAGCGTTATGTAAATTTGCGAATACAGATAAGACACGCAGAAAACAGCTCAAATAGTATTTAAATTAATTCTTACAGCCTTGGCACATAACTCTCTTAACCACTGATGCGCAGGGTCTCTATGCAGTGTTGGTGGCCAACTTAAATAATAATTATACGCGGGAATCTGCAAGGGAATTTCTTTAGATACTAAATTGAATTGTTTAGCGAAACCTTGCGGCACGATTGGCGGTGTGCTGAAAAGCATCTCAGATTTAGCCACCACTTCCAATGCACTGATATAATGTGGAGTTTTAAAGCCAATTTTTCGCGACTTACCCATCGTATTAAGCTCGCTTTCAATAGGCGTATTAGGACCACCACCAAGCGTCACTACAGCATGTGGATAGAGCAAGAACGACTGCAAATCTAACGCTTTTTCGGCCATTGGATGCTCTGCACTCATGAAGCAATACATTTTCTCATCCCCGACATATAGCTGATGAAAGTTATCAGGGAGAATAGTGGTGTGATTGACAAAAGCGAGATCTATCGCCTGCACACTTTGATGTTGCAGCGACTTACCCCTGATATCTATAATTTCTAACTGCGCCTTCGGAGCCTCGGCATAAAAAGCGCTAGCAATTGACGCCAAATGCGCTTGAGAGGCATAGCAGCTCATGTGCAACCTAAAATTTCTCTGACAATGCTCTGCAGAAAAATCTTGACGAATTAACAGTGAACTCAACTGGTCTAGCGTGCACTGCAAAGGCTGAGACAATTCAATTGCCCTAGCTGTCGGCTCCATCCCATGACGACTCCTAATAAATAATGGATCATCAAAAAGCGCTCTTAGCTTAGCGAGAGAGCGACTCATAGCGGGTTGACTCATGTGCATTTCATCAGCGGCACGGCTGACATTCTTACTGGTTAACAACGCATTCAGACAAAGCAGTAATTTGAAATCGATCTGGGATAGAACTGTCATAATAGAGATTCACCGTGTTATTCACCTATTGAATAATATTAAGTCGAACTATGCATTAGATTATATAGTAAATCTCATGCAAACTAGGGTTAATTTCTTTCCTTGCTAATGAACTTCTGCCCTTTCGAGTAATTTATAACCTATGAACAACAATGATAATTTCAAACTCGGTCTCATTTTCTCATTCACCTGCGTCATCTTCTGGGGAATGTTACCCGTCGCCCTTAAATTAGCCGCGGGGTTTATCGACCCAGTAACATTGACGTGGTTTCGCTTCTTTGTGGCTTTTCTGATCAGCATCATGCTGCAAAAAATGTCAGGTAATTTAAAACAATTCAACACCCTGGTATTAATGGATTGGGTCAAATTAACAGCCGCTGCCTGTTTTTCAATGATGAACTATATCTCCTTTGTCTACTGTCTAGAATATTTATCCCCAGGCCCTGCACAGCTCAACTTTCAAACTGCGCCCTTCTTTCTAGCATTTGGCGGAGTACTCTTTTTTAAAGAGCGCATCGGTGCACTACAAATGACGTGTTTTGCCACACTCGCACTGGGAATGATGCTGTTCTTCCACCCTTATTTGGACTTCTCTACAGAAGGCTCGCAAGTGTGGATTGGCGTGTTATTGGTGCAATTCTCAGCGCTTTCCTGGACGTGTTACGCACTCATACAAAAATCATTAATGAACAAACTCTCTCCTGGAAATGTGCTGTTATACATCTATGGCTCAGGTCTGTTAATCATGGCACCTTTTAGCGAATTTGAATATTTTACCCAAATGACCATGAATCAATGGGCGGTTGCAGTGTTTTGTGCCGTTAATACACTTGTCGCATACGGATGTTTTGCTCAAGCTATGAAGTATTGGTCAACGGCACAAGTAGGAGCCACGGTCGCACTGACCCCTATATTTAGCTTTTCTTTGACAGCAATCGTTGTCGCTCTTGGCTGGTGGCCTGGCATTATCACTGCCAATCCCGTCAATCTATTAGGGGTGATAGGTATATTTTTAGTGGTTTTTTCTGTCATTGCTGTACAAACACTGCCTTTACTCAGCAAGCGCTATAACACAAAAAAACGTCAACCAACGCCCTCTTGAGTGATTAGCGCAATAGCCTAGTAAGTACTCATTAGGAGTAAGGCAAAGCGAGCTGCTGATTAGAAGCTCGCTCATTATGTCGGATAATTATTGCGTATTAATGACTTACACATCCTCGATGCACCACAACCGCTAGCTCACAAGTATCAGCGGTGCACTTTGGGACTAATCATTATAGGTAGGTAAGTTTTACAAAAAATCAGCATAGCCAATACCCATAGCAGCCCCCCTAAATTCCAGGCAACAAAATAGGGGTTTACGCTAAGATTTAATCCCATATCAGCAGCTAGCAACAACAACATGGGGAAAACCCCTCTTACAATTGCCGCCATAAACATCATAACAAAAGCAATTTTTATCATAGGTTTAACAATTAGCACCCTGCCTGTATGCCCAAGAGCAACACGACTAATCATCGATAATATCATCAAACTCACACCGCCAACCGTTATCAAATGCAAGGCTTCGCTAAAGGATATAACAGAGGAATACTCACTGACCCCCAACAGTATTAGCCCTATTGATAGTAGAAAGTAGGCCAAATGTAGCGACCATAAAAGCGGTACTTTTAAGGTTTTCCATGAGCACCAAAAACAAATTCGCAGTAAATGCAAACTACCCGCACTAATCATTAAGATGGCGGGGCTCAATTTTAGCGGTACAAAATAACTCAAGGAGAAAACACCGATCCCCGCGACGCTGACGATAATCAAACACTGAGAGAGTAATTGAGGCGAAGTGATGGCCTTCGCTGAAGCTAACCCCTTTTGCGTAAAAAATGGAATCACTCTGCCGCCGACAATACCTATCAACAGCCCCATCACCAATATCATAGAGCGAGACATGTGCATCGCCAAAGCGGTGTAATCGAACCTTTCAGCTAAAAGCACGGATAAATTAAGCGCCCCCATCACTACTAAGATAGGGATAAAAAGATAGTTACGCTTATTTTGAGTACTAATGACAATACGGCTATAACATACAATAATAATTAACCACCACAGCAACTGCGCTAATATAGCCAGGTCAACAGATACCGAATTATTGATCCATAAAGCCAATCGAATAACTAGCCACAAAGCTAATACTGCAGCCAAAAACCTACCGTGAAGAGAGCGCTTACCCGTCCAGGTTTGCACCGCAGTTAAGATGAAAGCAACAGCAATGGTCGCTGAAAACCCAAATACCATCTCATGTATATGCCAAACTGTGGCACTTAACCCCTCTGTTGAGAAACTATACCAACCGTTCAACACCATCAGCCAGAGCGACAGGCTCAGCGCCGCAAAAAATGGAGCAAGTAAAAAGAAACTTCTAAAAGGTAAGTCAAAGAATGTATGGCTAAAAATACCGGCGCACCCCTGTTTGCCAATACTTTTTTGCATTGGTTGCCGATTCGTATTCTCTCCCTTCATATTAAAACGACCTATGCCTTAAACCGTGGGCGCCAATACAGCGAATAACATAGCCAATTTTAAGCAAGCCCGCGAAGAGCAGAGTCCCAAGATGCGCGAGGATTTGCACACCCAAACTAAAACGGCTATCAAAAATAAAGCTAACAGTGATACAGAGCCCCCCCATTAATAATGCGCTGATCATCAGCCAATGCCCTAATTTTAAACATTTCTGATACCTATCTAGAGCAAAGTGCTCAAGGTTAGGGACGCTGCTACTACTTATCGCTGACATAATAACTCTCTCTCTATTTATATACAGTGATTACATAACAAGAAACAGGCCATCTTTTTTATCTTATATATCAACATATTATAAAAACATATCACTTAAATAGTCATTTTAACAACAATATATTTTAGTCTATTTGACTATTAATTATCATATAGATACTTTCTTCAATTAGAGTATAAATTAAAACACTGCTGTTACTTAAATCATCAAACCAAAAGAAGCCTAATAGGATCAAACCCTAAAGACACAGGCTGAAAGCTATCAAAGTACTCCCCAGAATACCGCTATATTAATGATAGACATTGATTTCTTTAAAAAAATGTTACCTACTGACATGAAGCAGGGGATATTACCTTGTGCAGTTTAGTGCAGAAACTCCAGCAAAAAACAGCTGAAACGGATCAGGTATTTAGAGTAGACGGGGAAGTGTTTTTAATGGTGTTAACAGATACTAATGCTCAGCAAGCACTGAGCATTGCCCAATCACTGCGCGTTTCAATCAATGAAGTATTGAATCCAAATACTTCAATAGCCATTACCGCCAGCATTGGCCTGTCAATGCTACCCTCTGATATGGATCGAAAGCAATCGCTAAAGATGCCGACATATGCCTATACAAAGCCAAACAGACACATAGTCGTCACCCCAATGCCCACTTTGGCAATCACTAATAATTCACAAGCGATTCGACAAGCCCCTCTCTAAGACAAGACTATCTATCGTATTGCTATCAACAGCTGGGCTTAAATAAAGCCCTTGGCAATGAATAATAATTTCCTTTTCATTTAACTCCTTTAAGGCGACTAATTGCTGTTCATTTTCAATACCTTCAGCAACCACCGTTAGTGAGAGCTTTTCAGCGATGGAAAGTACCGCGACCACAATGGCTTGAGAGTCTTTGCTGTTATTTAAATCCTTAATAAAGCAACGATCTATCTTCAGTGTTTTAACTGGATAATGTTTGAGATAGAGCATTGATGAAGGCCCTGTTCCAAAGTCATCCACAGCGATACTGATACCTTGCGCTACTAATTGTTGTTGTATTAATGCTGATTCTTTATCGTATCCCATCATTAAACTTTCTGTAATCTCTAACTCTAATGCACCATCAGGGATCAAGTATTGCTTTTTTAAAGCAGTCACTGTTCTGACAAAATCAGCATCTAATAGCTGTAAAGCAGACACATTGACTGCTATTTGCAAGATACACCCATAGTTTTTTTGCCACGCTAAGATTTGCTGCATTGCTTGTTTTATCACCCACATGCCCACTTCAACAATACCCCGATTACTCTCTAGCAGTGGTATAAACTTATCTGGTGCGAGTAAAACATTGTTATTATTCCAGCGAATGAGCGCTTCAAAACCGACGATCGTCCCATCCTCTAATTGCCACTTTGGCTGATAATGTAAAACGAATTCTTTTTTCTCAAGCGCCCGAGATAGTTCTATATCAAAATTTAATTGCTCAGGTGTGATGTGATCCAAAGTATTTTCATAGAAGACAAAAGTATTCTTCCCCATCTCTTTCGCTTTATACATAGCGAGATCTGCACAGCGATTTAAAGAGGCATAATCTTGACCATCTCTTGGGTATTCGGCAATGCCAATGCTGCAACCAATTTTCACATCTTGGCCAAAAATGGGAATGGGAACAGCGATGTCCCTAATAATTTGTGCGGCAATTTTGGCGATATCTTCTTTGTTTTTGATAGGGTCTAATATTGCCGTAAATTCATCGCCACCTAGCCTAGAGATATAGTCGCTCTTTCTTCTAATGGTATTATTTAGTCGCTTGCTGACGGCCAATAGTACGATATCTCCCGCTTCATGCCCTAAAGAATCGTTTACCTTTTTGAAGTCATCCAAATCGATAAATAGTAATGCCCTTTTTAGTCCATCGCGCTCGCCTATCCCGCAAAAATAATCTATTCGCTCTCGATACAATCGTCGATTAGGCAACTGGGTTAAAGGATCGTAATAGGCAAATTTCTCCAGCTGTTGCTCATACCTTTTTTGCTCAGTGATGTCGGTAATAATCGCTACCCTATGAGAGGGAATTTTATGTTCATCAAACAGTAAAATAAGCGAAATACGCACGAGACAAAAATTCCCCGTTTTACATGGGCTCTCGTATTCACCCACCCATTTCCCACTTTGCTGTAATCCCTTGTTCACACTATTTTGGATATCAGCGTGGGTCATATAGTTTGGAATCGAATTAATCAGGTCACTGATTGTATATCCGGTAATTCTGGTATAAGCGGGGTTTACACTGATAATTTGATTTTGTTGATTAGTCACCATCACCGCTTCATCGATACTTTCAATAATACGGCTAGCGAGTTTTAGCTCCAATGAGCGGACACTGACTTTGTCTTCTAGTAACTTATTAGCTTCTTGAAGCTCTTTTTCTGATTCCGCCAGCAACTCAAGCTGCTGATGTATCAATATATCCTTGGCACTTAATGAAAGCGCAACCTCATTCATGGTGTTGGCTAGCCTTCCCAAATCATCAGATGAGCCAAAGCTTTCTCGGCTTGCATAGTCCCTGCTTTCTATTGCAGTGACATGGTTTGAAATACTTTCTACCCTGACCTGTACAATACGTTGAATCCAATAAATTAAGATAATGCCAATAACCGCAACGCTGAACATGATCGCGCTTAATAACGACATCTTACTACCCGTTAATTGCTCCAACTTTAATTGAAATAAACCCTTAGCGATGGGTAACTCATCCACATACACCGACAACAAAGCACTAGTGGCATTGAAAGTTCGATTAATATCCCCAAGTTGCATATCTTGTTGCTGCTGATTAGTACGCTCGAAATTACTATAAAGGGTGTTTAGTCCCTGACGTAGTTTCTCTAAATACTCTAACAGCTGAGTACGGGCATTTGCCAACTTAAGATTGATTAATAGTTGATTGTTAATCGCCAGTAAATCACTGTTTTTTCCGAGTAGTAATTCTATTTCTTTGATGTTAGGAAGCGCCTGATTGGAATAGACTTTAATGTCTTTTATCAATTGCTCAATCAGCATAACTCCCCGCTCACTCAACTGTTCAGTTTGAATGAGAATGCTGGCGTTATCTAAGACTTCCTTCAATGATTCTATACTCGAGTGATACAATAATTTCACCGGATCACTGCTCGACTTTTCAGCCCCTTGTTGAATAGAGCCGTTGTAAAACGCCGCGTAGGCCTTAGTGATAATGTGATAATGCTCTCTACTGTGAGCCACATGAGAGGGTTTTAATTGGCTTTTTATCTTTTTGAAATTGCCATCAATACGCTTTAGAGAAGGTGTCAACTGGTTGAGATTGTGCTCAAACAAATATCGTACTTGCTGCAAGTTCACCCTAAAATTAGCCGCATTTAGCTGTGCTTCACTGTAAGCCAAGTTCATTGCTTTTTGCCGAGCGCTTGATTCACTAAAATGACTCTGCATCAATAGAGCAAATATAATGAACACAGTGCCGACCAATAACACGGAAGTGTAATACAGTTTTATATAGGAAATTTTTGTCAGCGGTTTAATCATAAAACTTTTCAAACCTTAACCAAACCACAGGCCACACTCCACCAGGCAGCACCGGTGCTAATCTAACATCTGGTTCCCGCCATGCGATGTCAGATCGCAACGGCGCAAAAGAGTCCTTTTTCATTGATCACCTTTGATAATATAATATTTATCGTGCAGGATCGGGTGAGGATGTAACGTTTATTATTATAAAGTTTGTCACTGATGGGTAAAATGCGAATAAATCCATTTTGTGGCGACGTTAGTTAGCTTTTTTCACTTTGTGCTCATATATTCTAACCGTTTATTTTGATTATGTTGCAATTAACAAGCGAATTTTATCGTTATTAATTTTCAATAAAAAACCTACGCTCTTAAACTCAGACTAAGATTGGTTTAATAATGTAACATTGAAAACGTAGCAGTGACGTACCCTGTATACATTTGTTATCGCACTCGTGAGCCTATCAACAACTGCGCAAACACGCGTACTGTCAGAACAGCACTGTTCGCTTGCAGGTAAATAATTTGATCTGAAAACCAGTATAATGCAGCCAATATTTTTTTAGGGTAGCCAATCAGGAACTGCCACTTTTTTTCAAACAAGCATTTTAATCCGCGTACTACGAGTTTAAAACGCCAACAAACATACACCTCTGGTATACAAATACATACGGCAGTGTTTTAAACGGCTTACTGATTACATATAAGGAATTTAAACGATGGTTGAGAAGCAGCAAATAGCAGATTTTCAAAATCAAGGCGTGGTTGTATTGCGCGGAGTGTTTAAAGATTGGCTAACAACATTAAACCGCGGCGCTGATGACAACATCAATCGCCCTAGCGCTCGGGCAATCACCCATCAAAGCGACAGTCACAAAGGTCGCTTCTTTGAAGATTTTTGTAATTGGCAAAACATTGCAGAGTATCAAGAGTTCATAGAGCAGTCGCCTATGGCTGAGATAGCGGCGCAATTGATGCAATCTCAGCAAGTACAGTTCTTTCACGATCACTACTTAGATAAAGAAGCTTGCAGTGGTGTCGCGACGCCTTGGCACCAAGACATGCCGTATTATTTTGTTGAGGGTATGCAAAATGTTAGTTTTTGGATTCCACTGGATGCGAGAGAAAAGCAGTTCTCTTTAAAAAGTGTGGCGGGCTCTCACCTTTGGCCCAAGCTAGTTATGCCGACTAAATGGGCAAACAACGCAAAATTCTACCCTGATAGCAGCGAGTTTATGAACATGCCAGATATCGATAGTGGCGATTATGATATTCGTAGCTGGGCAATAGAGCCTGGAGATGTCGTCGCATTTAACTTTCGCACAGTGCATGGTGCTAACGCTAATACCATTGATACAAAAAGCAGAACGATCTCTTTTCGATTAATTGGCGACGATGCTCGCTACATTGCGCGCCCGGGAAAAACATCCCCCAATTTTCCAACTATCAATCAGAACAATGGCGAGCGCTTAAGGGAAGACTGGTTCCCCGTTATTTACGGGTGATACTCCATCATGAACGTTTAAATTTTCTGTGATTGCATTGTTGTGTCATTCACACTAGAAATTCGCAGCGATTATTCCTATTATGATCCTAGATTCTGCGATTGAGCGCGAAAAAGAAGTGCAAGTAATTGGTGTGTATAGGAAACTATAAAATTTTGTAGTCAGCAGAGGTAAAACTTGTTTCACCTTGTTGGTGATAAGATTTTTTATCGTTTTCTAGGTGCATCAAGAACTGGTGCTTTCTTTCGTGATTCAACTGCCGAGTCGAGAATTAAGTCACTGACTCATAAACGATAATTTTCTTAGCGGATTTATAGACATGACAATCAAACGCTTTATTCCTTTACTCGCCATATCCACATTAGTGGTATCAGCGACTGTGCATGCAGAACAAGTCGAAATATCCCTTGTGGATAAGCTCGATGGCTATTTAGACAACTACTGCCTAGATATAAAAGGTACTGGTAACAACATTGACACATCTAAGGGGCTGCAATTACATACTTGCTATAGCTATAAAGGCGCACTAGGAAAAGATCAGATTTTTGATACGGTAGAATTTGAGCATGAAATGCTATATTTACCCAAATTTGATGTCTGCGCTGAGCTAGCGCATTTATCGGTGGGGTCAGAGGTAACACTGGCAACGTGTAACAGCACTGCCGAACAGAAATTTGCATTTTCCGGTAATGGTATTATCACACCAACGGTTGAGCCGACACTCTGTTTAACGGCATCGCTGGATACTAAACGTGGTAGAAATGGTACCTCTAAACACCAAATTAAAGGCTTAACGTTAGAAAGCTGCGCCGCTGATCTCGCGCAATTTCAAACTTGGCAAACAAATAGTAAGTAGCTCCCATCCAGAAACAAATGTCTACTGCGGATGTCCACTAGCCCGATCTTCTCACTACTAGATATCGTTATTTGGAATGACCAAACGCCCACATCTAGTATTGCGCATCTCGAGCAATTGGACCACCCTCGCTACGACCCCGTTTCTGGATGAGAACTAAATAGTTTCCATCCAAAACAAGGCATTACTCTCTAGGTAATGCCTTTTTTATTTTCTTATTTATATATTAGCAGCTGCGCATCCTTGCGGCCTTAATGCGCCTTCTAGATTACTCGTACACTGCCACTCGAGCTTCTGCTCATTCTTCACTGGTGTCCACTTAATAAACTGACCGTGCTTTTTGCTAAAAGTTGTAATAACTTCACCTGCATCAACCACAACATCCACCCTAAACTCTGCAGAAGGAGTCACCATTGATAGCATTTCATCTCGCTGTGCTTGATCGGGGAATTTACCCTCTTGCTGGTAATGCAATGCAACCTGTCCTTTCAGCACACTTGCCACTTGCTGTGTAGACACTAAGTTGACCTTGAAAACATAATCTTGGTAAGCGGGTATTGCCACTGCACTTAAGAGACCTGCGGTCGAAAATGCCCCCATCACCGGTGCGGCGAGTAATACGTCGGCGGGCGTTGACTCAAAACTCATTTCCAGTGAAATAGCCTCTTGCGTTGAATCAATCTGCAACCCTAAAGAACCTTTTTGTGCCAGCGATAACTGCTTAGCCGATGGCAGAGAAAACGGATCTATCTCTACTTGCATCACATCTGCGAGAAATTGCATTGCCTCTAAATAGCTGTAGTAAATTCTTCTAGGGGCTTGATCTACTGAGCCAGATACTGCAAAAGTACTACCACTGACGTCTTGTCGTTGTGTCTCTTTATACCACTGTCCTAAATTCACTTTTTCACTGGCAAGTGCTCTATCGATCAATATTTGCGGCAGACTCGCTAACACTAAAAACTCACCATCAAGCTGCCAATATAAATGCGTATTCGAATGATTAAATATTTTATCAATCAACTGCTCTTTTTCAGCCGTTTTGTCCGTTTTAATTAAACTGGTTAAACCAGGAACAACAAGATGATTAATCTCTATATCAGCGATTTTTTGGCTTTTAACACTTACTCCTGGCTGCTTTTTAAGGGCCTGCATAATACTGTTGAACTGCTGTTCATCTCTTATTTTAATGAGTCCGTATTCACCCGCATTATCAGATATCGCGATAAATTCAGAGCCAATGCTTGAGAATATATCTTCAATTTCAAAGCCTAACCTTTGCTTGAACTCATCTTTAAATGACTGGTACTCTTCTTGTTTTCGGCTATTTTCATTTATGGTGTTTTCAATCACTGCAAACTGTTCTTTCGATGGAATCGCCAACAATACTGAAATATTAGGCTCACCTGCAGTATTCACATTAAAGGTATTAGCATTCGTTGGAATCACTGAGCGAAGCATACCGGTGGTCGGCGCTTCTATTTGTAGCTTAACGCGTCCTTTTTGGTCTCTCACCCCTGCGCTAAGCGCAATGCTCTTGATCTCTTCTATCGATAGCATTTGCAATGCTGTCTGATTTTGCGAGCGCAGCATTGGCTCATACAAAGGGTAGGCCAAGGTGTTGTTCAGCCATACATACAATCCTTGCTGGCTACTATCCATTTGCTGCTCGTTTGCCAGCATTGGACTGTTCTCATTGGCCGTTAAACCGGCTAATTTGGTATCTAAATCAGCGATTGTACTGCCGCCTAATCGCACCAATAAACTGAGTCGATTATTCTCTTTATCCCAGCGATAGGGAACATTGCCCACACTCGCTTTCAAAAGACCTGCGCCTTCAGCCATAGGCGCTGCTTCACCCATAATTATGCGCTGCTTTTTAAGCGTCGCCAGCAACGTTTGTAAATCAGCCTCTGTTTCAAGTTTTATACTCGCGGACAGAATCAGCTCCGGCAGTGCCGCGCCAGGCAAAACCGCTAGTTCAATCGGGCCATTAATTTGCGCTATGAATAAGTCCAGCCAAGGTTTCATTTTTTTATCTACGCTATCAATGAGTATAGGACTAGCGTTTTGCAATTTCTCAATCGACTGAGTAAAACCTGAGTTCCCAAAAGCGTATTTGAAACTATCTTCTTTATAAGATAAAGCGCTCCAAATGGAGGGGATTCTTGCATACATTAAAGCATTATCGGGCAGAAATTCTCGCAACCAAGGCTTTTGGCTAATTGAAGAGACACTCGTATCAGGGACTAAATTGGTTGTTTTAGCGCTGCTAAAACCCGCAACAAAGCAGCAACTCACTGCCACCGCGGCCATATATTTGTTCATAATAATCCTTCATTTATAATCATTTTTAAAAATTCAACTTATGGAAGCAGCGAACAAGTCCCAGACGCCCCTGGCGCACAGGATTTTCGTGATTAAGGCAATGCTTATAGGCGGGCTGGTTGCCCGGCGAAAAGCATTAACAAAGAGCACGGAATATCCTGTGCGCCCCGCAGGGTGGATCACTAAGCGATCAACTCCTTTGTCAGAACGCTTGTAAAGGACTGGCCATTCACTTCGCATTCTTCCGCGGATTTAACCGCTTAGTGATCCACAGGGAAAATCTGAGGACTTATTCGCTACTTCCCCAAATCAGAGCGTAAAAAAGCCTATAAGTTGCTAATTCTTTTCAGGTAATTATTTATAGCAAAGAGTTGAATCATAAGCCAGATTTCTGAAATTAATTAACGCATTTTCATATTTAAAAACAAATCAAAAAATCTTGCCTATAGCAACGTATTGACACAAGTAGAATGAATGCTCTACCTCTGGAATATGATGATTAAAAAACGAATTGCCGCTAAACCACGAGAGACCTATCGTGTAAGTTTGCGCGCACTCTATAAGCACTCGCTAACATAGATTTAGCGCAAGTAGCTTTAATAAAAATAAGATTAGAAAAACCGCGTTAGATATTCAATTTCCCTACACATTAAGCCAGCAGCTTTTAACTGCTGCTGACTCTACTATACCTGATCGGCAAAATACGCGTATATTTGTTCCGAGGTCATCTCTTTGCTCTTATTCGAGAAACAATAATAATCAGGCCGTTTATCAGAAAAGTACTGCATATCCATTGCCAGGTTTTGCAGCGCAGGAAATAATCCAACAGGCATATTGTAGCTCTGATTTTTCTTAAGACGATAATATAAATGGGTACCACAGTTGGCACAAAACGCTCTAGACGCCCAAGCTGATGAATCATATTCGCTAATATGCTGCGCCCCTTCAAAGCTGACTTCGCTGCCACATTGCACAGCAAAAAATGGGCCTGAACCCCAAGTTCGACAGTCATCACAGTGGCATACCGTAAACTGAGGGTTTACCTCAGCCGCGGTGATTTTCACACTGCCACATAGGCATTTAGCCTTTTGAGCATTATTTTGATCCATTCTATTTATCCTTTAATAATTTGGGTTCAGCTGTTTTAAGTTTCAAATCACGATAGCAAAACTTACTGACAATAAATGTCAGTAGAGTTTGCTTTAAGCTAGAATAGCCATTCCCTCCCGGTAGCATGTACTACAAAATATTGTTTTTAATGAAATTTATGCTTCTCGATGGATTCATTTATTAAGATAAGGAAGCAGCGAACAAGCCCCTGGCGTACAGGATTTTTTGTGATTGAGGCAATGGTTACAGGCGGGCTGGTTGCCAACATGGATGTTGGTACGGAGCTACAAGTCTGTGCCCGGCAAAAGCCATTAACAAAGAGCACGAACTATCCTGTGCGCCCCGAAAGGTACTTATGCTTCAAAGAAAGCTAAGCGGTCAACAGGGATGAAATCTTGTTTCATCTGTATTTCCTTTGTCAGAACGCTTATAAAGAACTCGCCATTCGCGTCCATTCTTCCGCGGATTTACCCGCTTAGACTTACCTAACTAAAAAGCACAGGGAACATATGGGGACTTATTCGCTACTTCCATAATCCACTGCATCAATTTAGGCTCCCTAACTATTGTTAATAAAACGATGGACTTAATATTTGATTCCCTTAATATCTGCCCTAGCAATAAATCAATTAGGTTGGGCTATTCAATGAACAATGATAGAAACGTCAATTTTAGGTCTAAAGATTTTTTAGAAAAGCATGTCTCATCGATACTAGATTTTTATACTGACAAAATTATCGATGAAAACGGCGGTTATCACCAGAACTATAAAGATGATGGAACGCTCTTTGATCTGGATAAAAAACAGCTCGTCAGTAGCTGTCGCATGATTTTTAACTATATCAAAGCTGACAGCATGTTTGGCGGTGCCACTTACCCCAAAATTTGGCAGCACGGTTTAGATTATTTACGCGCTGTACACTGGCAAAATGAACGACAAGGTTATAGCTGGACACTTGATGATACTGGAGTGACTGATGAAACCAATCAATGTTACGGGCTAGCATTTGTATTGCTGGCGTTTTCTACCGCGTTAAAAGGCGGCGATGAAAGTGCCCGTGCGGATGTTTACCATACATACGAGCTTATGGAGAAACATTTTTGGCAGGCTGATATTGGCCTATATGCAGATGAAATATCTGCTGATTGGCAACAAATGTCTGATTATCGCGGTCAGAACTCTAATATGCACAGCTGTGAGGCGATGCTGTTAGCCTATGAAGCCACTGAAGATACTTTATTTCTAGATCGCGCTTACTCTTTAGCGCAAAAAATCGCTGTTGAGCAAGCGGATAAAACTAATGGTTTAGTCTGGGAGCATTTCAAAACAGATTTAAGTATCGATTGGGACTACAATCGCGATGATCCAAAAAATCTCTATCGCCCTTGGGGATTTCAGCCGGGCCATCAAACCGAGTGGACCAAACTATTGCTGATGCTACACAAGCATCGTCCAGAACAATGGATGATAGATCGTGCTAAATCACTCTTTGATCACGCAGTATCGAGTGCATGGGATGATGTGAATGGCGGTCTCTTTTACGGCTATGACGATCAAGGTAATATCTGCGATGACGATAAGTACTTCTGGGTGCAGGCAGAAAGCTTTGCCGCTGCCGCACTGCTAGCGCATGCGACCGGTGATGAACAGTACTGGCAGTGGTACGACAAGTTGTGGGCATACTGTTGGGAGCACTTTGTCGATCATGAAAACGGGGCTTGGTTGCGTTTATTAAACGCTGACAATTCATCACAAAGCGATGTTAAAAGTGCCGCTGGCGCTAAATGTGACTATCACACATTGGGTGCTTGTACCGTTGTGTTGGAAAGCGTGTTTAATTAATTTTGGGCTCTGCACACTAGTAGATAAGCGAAAGTTCTTGTCTGCTAGTTCTCTGTGACCTCGTCATCTATTGTCACCCTAAATATGCAGCGAAATTCTCACTCAATAACTTGACAAAATTGTGCTTTGTGCTGAATTTCCCCTGCAAATCTTTGATCAGAATTTTTAATAAATTGGTATCTTTAGACTTATCTATCCACTGCGTTTCAAACTTTGTTAAGTAGCTTGTCGCCTGTGTATATACTTGGTTAGTACCGACTTTTACTAAATCACTGATACTGCGCTGGCAGAAAACAATCGCTTGTTTAGGCGCGCTCTCAATTAGGTTAAGCGACAGTTTAGCTAACAAGTTATACTCGACATCATTGCACATCGCCCATTTAGCAGCATCTTCCAAACGGTTGTGATGAAGATAAAATTCCAGCGCAACAGCACTATGCCTAAGCGCATTCTTTAACAGGCTCTCTTCCACTTTACTCAGATAATCATCATCAAAACAACGGGTCAGCGCAATGTGCTGTTCTAGTTGTAAATAGCTTTGAAAATCAGGCTGTTCAACAAAGCATTGCCATGCTATATCCCAAGCTTGTTGCTTATTACCAAGAGCGATATCTACCTTAATCTGCTGTAATTGTAGTTCTCTTTTTTCATTGTCATTAATCGGTAGTTTCTGCGCTTTTAACAACCAGTCTTGTGCACTAAACTCATCATCATTATTTAAATACAGCTCACTTATTTTCAACAAGTCACGAATGCCGCTAGCATTTTTAGCCAACAGCTTAACCTGCTTATGCAAATCGCCTTGACTAATAGCATCTTCCAATAGAGGCTGGATTAAATGATATAGATCCCAATCTACATCACGCTTAATACTAGCGACTGGAACATCTATTTTATCAACTTCATCTTGGCAGGCTTTTAAAAATGCGGCGCGTAACTCATCTGTTTGTAAATATTCAATATAGGGTGTCGTATTAAAGTCGTAGCAGTTGATGATATTGTCGATTATCCATTTTGCCTTTTTTTTATCACTCCAATCTAGTAACGCAAAGGTCTTTGTCGATTGCTCAGCCAAAAACTCGACTATCCCATAACGATAACCTCCCGAGTCATCAACACGCTGCAATGCTTTGTCTAAGCGGGCACAAGCTTTATCAATTAAAGCAAAATATTCAGAGGCAGGGAGTTTGGCTGCATGTTCAACAAAGACGTCGAATACTTCTTGAGCATGCTGGAAATAATCATAAACTTTGTCGTATTCCCACACATCGCGCATCGGAAGGGCTTTAGTGAGAAGTTTATTTAAGTCAGCGCTAGTGTAGGTTTTACTCGCCGCCTCTATTTGAAACAATAAGCGCTTATATTTAGCGGGGTCATTAATAATAAAACCCATCAGTTGATCAACTAGCTGCGCTGGTGTTTTGTTCAGCAAATAACTGCGGATTTTTTGCTCATCATCCTCTATAGCAAAACACTGCTCATCTGTTTGATTAAACGCAAGCGCCGTTGCGACACAATGCTTACATACCCCTTGATAACTAATCGCAGGGCAGCTGCATTGGGCGCGACGAAGAGCGCCGTTAATAATCTCTAATTTAACTTGATAAACCAACTCGCCTGATACTTTGGCAACAATGCTGTGCTCATCGCGGGATTTAACAGCCACTTTCTTATTAGCGAGTAATTGCTCACCTTTTTTGAAAATAGTCGCGCCTGTCTCTGCGCTTATTACTTCAATGTCTAACATGAGTTCACTTCGTCGCTCTATTTGGATTGATGGGCACCTTTAAGAATAACAAACTGACCACCATAAAAACATGCTACTTAATCGTTAATGGCATCAACTGAAAAATGAGCACCACAACCATTTTTGAAGTTATTTGCAGCCTGTCCTAACAGCGCTTTTAAGCTGTTTTTTTGATCCAGATCTTTAGGTAAATTAATATAAACATCTACCAAATCGCCACTCTTACATTTTAATTGCAGTTTTTGGTGAGCCCCTGCGCCAAAAGCTTTATCAAAAAGCTTAAAGAAATCGGCACTGGCAACACGCTTGCCGACATTTTCTGCCATCAGCTGTGCAATGCCACTGTGGTTTAATTCCTGTTGTAACTTAATCGCAAAATCATAGTACTGGCTAACATCCATTTGCGTTTGACAAGTACCGTGCTTGTACCACTCATGACGCTGTAGGCATGTGCCGTGCGCGGCACTGGGCATATTGATTTCAAGCTGCGTTCTGGTTTTATCATTTAAGTCTAATGTCGGATAGCCGCAAAACTGTTGTGGTTTAGTTTTTAATGCACCGCAATAACCGTAATATCCCGTTTGGCGATTGCAGTTATCTCTATTGGGCCAAAGCCCGTGCAACGTGAAGTTATTCGCTTGAAAACTATTGGGATCACGCACTTGGCACTCGGCTTTATCGTGCTTGCTTTCGCAAAATGCGCTCTGCCAACTCAATGCCAAGATATTTGAATCCGCTAGACCTGGCACAGTCGTACAGCGATAGGAGCCTTTATTGCTTTTATTGACTTGGTTAAAGTGCTTTTTACGGCTCTTTTGCGCTAGAGGTTTAACACAACGACCGTCAATCCATCTAAGCACAGGCTTTGCACCTTTGATGACAATGCGATATTTTGTATGATCCGACGTAATGTTTACTTCTTTATAAGTATAAGTTTGCCCATTGCTAATCAACACCTTACCCGGGTTGGTCTTTTTACGAAATGACTGATATGCCTCACAGCTTTGAATGACACTCACGGTGCCTGTTGTAGCATTGACCTTTGTAACACTTGTACACAATATTAATACTGCAAGTAATAAACGCATCACCATAATTCCAGAACCACACTTCTCTTCCCTAAACCTGACTGAGCAGCCAGCAAAAACGTCAGTATTCTTACACCTTTGCTGCTGCGATAGTAGCGCTGAAACCACTCATTTCACTAAATATGTAAAAGTCTTAGTCATTCGTTCTTTTGCCTAAACACAATATCTCTAGTAATATGGAAATATAATAATCACGGGAATTTATAATGGAACTTAATAGTGCTGCTAAACGCTTTGCTGAACTAGGCCACGCCACTCGCTTGGCAATATATCAATTCTTAGTGAAAGGAGGGCATCAAGGTGTTCCTGTCGGTGAAATTCAAGCGGTACTTGATATACCAGGCTCCACCTTATCTCACCATATTACCCGCCTTGTTTCAGTAGGTTTAGTGGTGCAGCGTCGTGAAGGTAGAGTTTTATACTGTGTGCCTCAATACGATGAACTGAACAGCTTGATCGATTTCTTGAAAGACCAATGCTGCATTAATGAGTAAACATAAACGCTCTTTGGCATTGGCTACACGGATGTAGGTACTTAGAATTTGTCGGGAACAAAATTCTGCCATATCATTTGCGTTTACCCTACCTCCTGTACATATACGCTTTTGGTATTCGCTGCGGTTGCTACTACTTAGATTTTTGATGAAAACAAATTTCCCATCGGGCTTTGCCTGACATCAAAGCCGCAAAAGCGGCTTTTTTATCCTCCAGCTCGTACTAAAAAATAACACTGTATAAATAACCTGCTGTGATGGCCATGCCCAATACAACACATAAGAATGCAATAATCATCTGCATTTTAAATATCGATTTAAGCAAAATCACTTCGGTTAAGCTCGCCCCTGCACTGCCAATAATAAGCGCCATGACAGAGCCCAGCGCCATGCCTTTTTGTACTAAACCAGCACTTAAAGGAATGATTGCCGATGCCCGAATATACAACGGAATACCAATCACAGCTGCAATGGGAATCGCGTACCATTTGTTCTCTCCTGCATATTCGACAATCAACTGTGTTGGTACAAAACCATAGATAAATGCCCCAATACTAATCCCCATCAACAAGTAAGGCAGCGTTTGCTTAAAGTCCTTCCAAGTCGTGTGCCAAAGCGTAATCCAGCGGTTTTCTTGTACGTTCTGCGTTATTTCTCCTGATGCTGATGACGTGTCGCAACTGCGCTTGCTCGCACAGCTAGTATTCACTTCACGATAAGCTTCATCGCGTACATAACGCTCAAACCCCAGCTTCTCAAGCACAAAACCGGCACTGACCGAAACGATCAAAGCCACTGAAAAATAGAAGATAGCGACAGCCAATCCAAAAGTAACCACCAGCAAACCAATCACTATTGGGTTCAGCAGAGGACTGGCGAATAAAAACACCAGCAGCGGTCCAAAACCTGCCCGTGCTCGCAGCAAACCTTTCAGAAATGGAATGGTTGAACAGGAGCAAAATGGCGTGATAGCCCCCAGTAACGCAGCAATTATATAACCGCGACCATTTTGAGAACTCATTGTCTGCCTTACCCTCTGCGGCGTGATAAACATTTGCAACACACCCACCAGATAACTAATAGCGAGAAAAAGAATGGTTAGCTCTACTGCTAAATAAGCAAACATACCTAATGTTTGATCCAGCATAATGAGCGTTTGCTCAGAGAAGCTTGGGAATGCTTTTGCCAGTAGTTCTTTCATGGGAGACTCCTAAAAATTAAATTACTATATTTCCAGTATATTCGAAGTATATTATTAATCCAATATATTTCTACAAATATCGAAATATATAGTTAATGTTCAGTACTCGCCCAGAGATCGATATTTTGTGAGGTAGATCCAATAGTTTGAGATGCGTGTATTAGATGTAGTCGCTAGCTGTTTTGGTAACGGTATCGAGTGTTGTAAACGAGCACTTTAGAAAAGCGATGAGAAGGTTTAGGTTCCAGGTACATTCTGGCAAGGATATGTATTTGACAGTGCTAAACCTAGTTTAAAAATACTGGTGCGGGCCATGAAAGATAAGCAAGCTATCGCTGTATAGGCGAAAAGGCGTTACTCAACTTTAGTTTGAGCGTTAACGCCGACGGCAATCAAGAAGCGCATAACGTACACTTGCACTAGAAATGTGTGTAGCGTCACAGTTAATACCGCGACGCTACACTATTGAATAAAACGCTACTCAATAGTTTTAATCAATCCACTGCGTCACATGCTTGGTCTCTAGAAAGTCTTCCAGACCCCATATTCCGCCTTCACGGCCATTACCTGATTGTTTATAACCGCCAAAAGGTGCTGCTCCTGCAGAATCTATACCATTTACTCTTACCATACCGCTGCGCAATTGACGGGCGGCTTGTTTCGCCTTTTTGCTATCTTGCGTTTGCACGTAATGCGTTAAACCATAAAGGCTGTCATTGGCGATCTCTATCGCCTGCTCTAAGGTATCAAATGGAATCATCACCAGTACTGGGCCAAACACTTCCTCACGCGCAATACGCATGTTGTTATTAACGCCAGAAAACAGCGTTGGCTTCACGTAATAGCCTTGTGCTAATCCCTCGGGCCGCCCTAAGCCACCCGTTTCAAGGATGGCTCCTTCCTCGATACCCGCTCCAATAAGAGATTGAATTTTATCGTATTGAAGTTGGTTGACTACCGGTCCTAAATGCCTACCTGTCAGGGTTGGGCTGGCTACCTCAATTTGTTGAGCTACCGCTTTTGCAGTGACAACCGCTTGATCGTAAATGCTGCGTTCAACCAACATACGACTCGGCGCATTACAAGACTGACCTGTATTATTAAAGCAATGCTTAACACCGCGCTCTACGGCTTTGTCATCGGCGTCTGCAAAAACAATGTTCGCGCCTTTTCCGCCTAGTTCTAACGTGACTCGCTTTACCGTATCAGCAGCAGCTTTGGTGATAAGAGCACCCGCACGAGTCGATCCGGTAAAAGACACCATATCAATATCAGGGTGCGAAGATAACTGCGTACCAACCCCGACACCATCACCATTAACTAGGTTGAAAACACCTTTAGGAAAGCCTGCAGCTTCCACTATTTCAGCAAACACGATAGAAGATAAAGGGGCCACTTCTGAGGGTTTTAAAACGACGGTACAACCCACTGCTAATGCAGGAACCACCTTAAGAGTGACCTGATTCATCGGCCAGTTCCAAGGAGTGATTAGTCCACAGACACCTATGGGTTCTTTGATAATCCGCTCTGCTCTAGCCGTGTCTCCCAGCGCTGATTCAGGCTCAAAGTCACGGAAAGCTTCGATGAAATTTTTAATATGACCGTAACCGGAACCGGTTTGCGCCACATCCGCTAAATCAATCGGCGCACCCATTTCCATAGAAATGGCTTGCGCCATATCAGCCCAGCGTTTTTTGTATTCAACTAACAGCGACTCTAACAGTGCTAAACGCTCTTGCTTAGGGGTTTCTGACCAGCTTACAAAAGCTTCTTTGGCCGCAGCGACTGCCGCATTAGTATCAGCGCTGTCTCCAAGCGAAATAGTTGCACAAACTTGCTCCGTAGCCGGATTAATGACGGCACAATCATTACTTTGCTGCGGTAAAACCCACTGACCGTTAATATAAAATTGGCGTTTATCTAACATTTAAATCCCCTGTAGCAGAGCTGAGCTCTCAACTTTTTATTAGCTGAATCAGTAATTTCACAGCATCACATAGCGTAAGCTTTTGACTCTACTGCGGTTAGAAAAATACCCACTGAACCTAAGGGTGCTGCTAATATTTTTCTATTTCACTGTAAAACCAATATCTTACACACAGTACTCACTTTGAAGTCACAAATTCAGGTATTATTTACCTCGGATACTCCCTTCAATGCCACGATGATAATGTCGCTAATTATCTTTACGGGATTTTTCGATTAGCTTCGCGGGTACATCCGGTTAATGGGAAGCAAAAGTCTATGAAATCAAGAGGCAATTTAGGTCATCAACAGTGAAGGGCTATCCGAATTTATTTTGTACTTGAATATAGAAGCTTTCGCAGCGCTAGGCAATCCTTTAAACCTGCACTTTTTCATAAAACTAACTGGTATATTGCTAAATAACATTGAGGGAACAGCTTTCGTTAATATCCTAGAACACCGATGAGTACAAATGCGTATTATCGAGATGGAAAAGTTCGTGCAACAAGAATCGACTAACAATGGCAGGGTATTTCCTAAGAACAGGGAAACGTCTGGTCTTTACCTGACTTTTTCGCTTGATATAAACATTTATCTGCTCTATCGATCGCATCTGAAATACTTTCTTCTGGGCCCAATTCACTGACCCCCATGCTCACGGAGAGTAAGATTGTGTGATCTTGATACTGGATGCTTATTTCCCGGACGCTTGAATGCAGTTTATTGGCCAGTTCAATCGCATTTCCCATCGAAGTTTGCGGTAAAATAAATAAAAATTCTTCGCCTCCCCATCTCGTGACATTGTCCTGAGCGCGTACTTGTGATTTAAATAGGCTCGCAAGTTCAACCAAAACCCTATCGCCAATATTATGACCATAGCTGTCATTGATGGCTTTAAAGTTATCCACATCACACAGCATCAACGATAGTTTTTCAGGTGTGCGTTTGAGTTTTATTTGTTCGCGCTCTAATATTTGCAGCCCTTCTCTACGGTTCGACAATTTGGTCAAAGGGTCGAGTACCGCGAGCTGTTGGTATTTTTTACTGAGTTCCAAAGTATATTGGTAAGAGCTGTTTCTGGAGTGTTCGTAAAATGCCGACAAAAAAGTCACGGTTAAATATGAATACAAAATACGCAATTTAAATTCAACGGAATAATCGGCAATCAAAAGAGATTCACAGGGAGTAAACATCAAGAAACTAATGATAAGGACAAATCCCCCAACCTCCAATAGCCCTCGTTTGAAGCCTTGGATAAACAGGGCAACTGGCGCTGTCATAAAAATCCATATTGGGCCTGTATTATCAACGCCTCCGTCGTAAACTAAATAAACCATTAAAGCGAACAACAAATAAACGATGATCCCGCCATATAATTTGATGTTTTGGCTATTTTTTCGGACAACAAAAGACACAAAAAAAGTAAAGCAAGCACAGGCCAATATCAATGCCAGTAATTGATTTTTATTCACTATCGCTGAAATTGACATCAACCCAGTGATTGACATGCCAACCATTGAAAAGAGATTAATAACAGATACACGATGCTGAACTTCATCATATGCATTGGCACTAAGTCCAATTTTATAGCTGTTAACTAACCAGTTAAGAGACTTTTTCATTCTGTTCGGAACATCCTTTTTCGAATCCAGATAAATTATGTCATCTATTTTTTCCAATCATTTTATGTCAGTGTATTAGCAGTGGCAATGTCTAGGTTCAAAAAGTCGCTGATTACCTCCTATGCTGCAGAAATAGTCGTTTACTGAACCTACGGGGCTACCGGTTTAGATTAACAAAGTCTTTAACGCTACTGCCTATATTCGATAGATTTGAGGCATTCATTGACAGGTTTACATCAGCAATAAATCAAGCAAGTGGAACGCCAGGGACTTATTCGCAAGCCCCTAAACAATCAAAAGAAACCACTAAATATATAATTTTAACAAGTGTGGTCACGCTCAATCGACGCTAAGCAGCTGCACAAGTCCTCTGTACAGCTAACGATACTCACAGCTTTATGCTGCCAACCTAACGCTGCGGCATATCTTCTAATTCATACACTAAGCTGACCACCGCTTCTTCAGGAATAGGTGGCATAGTGTCATTCCAGTCTATCCACTGCTGCTTCATAGCAGCCAACCGTTCTGGGTAGAGTTTTGATTGATTGGCTCGCTCACGCGCATCATTTTCTACATTAAATAAATATTCATGCTCATCTACTTTTAAATACTTCCAAGGGCCGACTCGTAATGCTCGCTGATTACGGTGTTTCATGCGCCAATGCAAAGGACGCTCAAACGGTTCTGAGTCTTCTTTAAGTATCGACATTAAGGAGACCCCATCTACCGGGTAATTAGGATCAATCTCACCACCACCGGCTTCTAATAAAGTACGCGACCAATCCATGGTCATGCAGTGCTGTTCGCTCACGCGGCCTTTTTCAATCACCGCGGGCCAGCGCGCTATCCAAGGTACGCGAATCCCCCCCTCGGTTAGATCCATCTTGCCGCCTACTAATGGCCAGTTATCAGAGAAGCGCTCACCCCCATTGTCAGAGGTAAATACGATTAAGGTATCATCGGTTAACCCATGACGTTCAAGTGTTTGCATAATACGCCCGATGCCTTCATCCATGTGATGAATCATCTTGCGATACGTGTGAATGTTACCGCCTTCTAAATGCCCTAATGAGCTAATCTGCTCTGATAAATGCTCATCATCTCGTGTTTCCCAAGGCCAGTGCGGCGCAGTGTAATGCACACTCATAAAAAAGGGTTTATCAGCCGCTGCCCCCTTTTTATCGATAAAAGCTACCGCTTTGTCGGAAATCAGATCCGTTAAGTAGCCAATTTCAGTGCTCTTTTCCTCGTTTTCCCACAAGTCGTGATCGTCGCGACTACTCTTGTGCGAGAAGTAATCCACTCCGCCTGCCATGATGCCAAAAAACTCATCGTAGCCTGAGGCACGCGGCCCAAAAGCGGGTGGATAACCTAAGTGCCATTTGCCCACTAACGCGGTGGCATAACCCGCCTTTTGCAATTGTGATGGCAGTGTGGGAATTTCAGGGGGTAAACCTAACGTCGCGCTGTATCTAGTGGCAGTGTTCATCGGCTCTTCCAATGCGCCGCGCAACCGGTACTGATAGGCCATGCTCATTAAAGCAAAGCGTGTTGGGGAACATACCGGCGAATTAGAATAGCCGTTTTGAAACATTATTCCCTCTTCTGCAAGCTTATCGATATTGGGAGATACTTGCCCAAATTGCGCCTCACGTCCTCCATAACACCCTAAATCGGCGTAACCTAAATCATCGGCCACAATAAAAATCATATTTGTCATCTACCCCTCCACATCTCTACGAAACAATTGCTTGGACACAGACTAAGGCTTTCTTTAATATTAGTAAAATATCAATTTGTGACTCCAATCAATCATTTTTGCATACTGGACTGGCTTTGAAACTTATCAAGGAACACCATGAATCCTAAACACCTCACATACTTAGCGTGTGTTTTGGAGAAAGGCTCTATCACCGCGGCGGCTGAACATATAGGTATTGCCCAGCCCACCTTAACTCGCGCTATTGCCACTCTTGAAATGCAGGCGGGCAGCCCGTTATTTTCGCGCTCACGCTACGGGGTAAAAAGCACAGCAGTGGGTGATGCACTGGCGCGTGAGGGGCGCTCAATTATTCACAGTATGAATTTAGCGCGTGAGCAAGTGTCTCGCTATAAATTAGGTTTTAACAGTGAACTGCGTATTGCCACAGGCCCATTGCTCGGTTTAGGGGTGCTACCTGAAATTGTTGATAACATGACCCAGCAATACCCAGACACAGCATTAACAGTCACTTCGATTACACCTACACTGGGTATTGAGGCCATCAAAAACGATGAGTTTGACGTGTTTTTAGCCCCCTCCCCCGATGAGAGGGCCATTGAAGGCGTGCAGCGAAATTTTGTGGCCAGTGATAGATACGCAATCTTTTGCGGCTCAAAACACCCTTTGGCCAACAAAAAAGCGATTAAAGCGGCCGATTTTGATCGTGCCCAATGGCTCAGTTTAGGGGTGTCCAATACTTTTGAACATGAAATTTTAGACATGCTGATGCGGGCCGGTATTCACAATATTCGCACAAAGGTGAGTTTTAAAAATGATGGTGCGACACTGATGCGTTTGCTATCACGAGGCCGTTATTTGTCTGTTCTGCCACGCTTACCTGTACAGGCAATTGCAACAGATGGACAAGTACAAAAGCTAGATTTTTTAGAAGATGCGCTGCAAAGAGATCTTTATTTGTGGGCCCGTGAAGATATTTTAGACACACCTGCCTACCAGGCCTTCGCGCAAATAACAAAGGAAGTAGTGAACAATAATTTTAATTCAGATATTTAGCCAAGAAATCCACCAGCAATTTAACCTTGGGCGATAAGTGCCGATTGTGTGGATACAGCGCCCACACCGCCTCGTCACTGTCTTGGTAATTTTCTAAACAGGCGATTAGCTCACCACTTTTAAGGTAAGGAGCCACGTAATAATCGGGTAGCTGGACTAAGCCTAGACCTTTAAGGGCAGCATCTAATAAAGTACTACCGCTGTTGGCACTGATGCGGCCGCTAATTTTAATGTTGCGCTCAAGCCCTGCTTCCATAAAACGCCAATACTCTAAAGTTCCCTTCAGGCAATTGTGATGGGACAGTTCACTGAGTGAATGTGGTACACCGTGGTTTTTAATATAAGCCTTTGATGCGCATACAAACTGCCGACGATTAGCGAGGCGTTTTGCCATCATGCTGGAATCTTCTAGTTTTCCTAAGCGAATCGCTAAATCACAGCCTGAGTCGATGAGATCGACCCGTTTGTTGGTCAGTTCAAACTGCATTTCAAGCTTGGGGTATAGCCCTAAAAAGTCATTGAGCAAAGGGGCAATAATGTTATCCCCATAAGTGGTTGGCGCGGTAATTTTTAACATGCCCTGCGGCGTACTTTGCAAATTTGTAATCGCCTGCTCTGCCGCCTGTAAACCATCTAAAACTTGCCGACAATGCTGATAATAAATTTGTCCTGTCTCTGTGAGGGTTACCTTGCGAGTGGTGCGATAAAAGAGCTTACTGGCTAGGCGCGCCTCCAACATTTTCACCTGACGGCTTACTTGTGCGGTAGAAATACCTAACAATACCGAGGCTGCGGTAAAACTGCCTTTTTCTGCAACCGCGACAAACTCTGATACACCTTCCCAGTTATTCATTGATATCCCTGATCACTTGATTATTACTGTACAGTAAAAGTAATTTACAAAACAGCTAGATTATAACAGACAGAATATAGTCTACAATGTGCTTAATCTTTGAAGAAGAGACTGATCATTCGTGAAAAGCATCTTCTCACAGCAATATAAAACGAGGTAACACTATGAGTAATCAAATCATTAAAGCCAAAGCCGCCATTGCATGGGGCCCTAAACAGCCGCTATCCATTGAAGAAGTCGATGTAATGCCGCCGCAAAAAGGCGAAGTACGCGTTAAAATCATAGCCTCGGGTGTGTGTCACACGGATGCATTTACTTTATCAGGTGAAGATCCAGAAGGTATTTTTCCTG
>Ga0209291_1000597_pt1 | contig 34129 bp, 25 predicted proteins | sample GOMGulsemesocosm_FD_184633 | JGI IMG/M metagenome (GOLD analysis project Ga0209291, IMG submission 184633) | Methane-oxidizing microbial communities from mesocosms in the Gulf of Mexico - GOM9B Gulf of Mexico (SPAdes) (version 2) | ecosystem: Environmental > Aquatic > Marine > Cold seeps...
CTTAGTCGGGAAATAACTGACGGCTTAAGCTCTGTTGCACAGCATGCTGAGCAGCAACAAAATACCTCTAATGATGTAGATACAACACTTAATCGAATTTGTGTCTAAATAAAATGAAGTATAAAAAAATCCGATGCTAGCATCGGATTTTTTATGTTCAGGATGAACGTTATGTCATGCTCACATGGTTGTGAAAGAATAACAAGGAATCATCACACTAAGGCTAATTACCAATCAATACCTTTCTGAGCTTTAATTTTATCATCAAAGGCGTGTTTAATTGATTGTACTTCACTAACCGTATCAGCCATTTCTATTAAAGAACGATGTGCACCACGCCCTGTAGCTATAACATGTTGCATTGGTGGTCTATTAGCAATAGCATCTAATACTTCGTCAAGGTCTAAATACTTATAAGACAACATATAGGTTAATTCATCGAGTAAAACAACATCAACACTTTCGTCAGCAAGTAACTTTTTAGCTTCTTGCCATACAACTTTTGCTGCGGCAATATCTGCTGACTTGTCTTGAGTATTCCAAGTAAATCCTGTCGCCATTACATGAAACGGAACACCGAGTTTTTCTAAAACATTGCGTTCACCACAAGCCCAGGTACCTTTGATAAATTGAATTGCTGCTGCATTAAGTCCATGCCCGACTGCGCGAGTTAGTGTGCCAAACCCGGATGTTGACTTGCCTTTACCGTTTCCGGTAATAACGATTATTATGCCTCGTTCATCTGTTGCAGCATCTACTCTGGCGTCTACTTTATCCTTAACTTTTTGCATGCGAGCTTGGTGTTTTTCGTTCTTTTGTATTTCGTCAACCATGATTGTTCCTGATGATATATGTTTTTGTAAATAGGAGAAAAGGCAAGGCTAACGGTAAGGAAATTCCTTATTAGATAGCAAATTACCGTGTGTTCCCGCACGATCATATTGATGTTTCAGATAAATATTCGGTATGCTGACTTATTGATTTTATAGTGAAATCAATTCACAGTTGCGGGTACAGTCAAGGTTTTCCACCTTATTCCCAGAATTTTATTTATCTGTGACAGTATAGTCTACGAGGTTTTGGATTATTTACAATATAAGCTATTGCTAAACTGTTTATTAATATTACTTGTACGCTTTATGGCAAGGTTTCTGTCATTAGGTCTTTACGATTTGAAGATAATATACTTTCTATGCTTAAGATGAGAAAAAGACCAACAATATTTGTTGGCCTTTTTGTTTCAATAACTATTTAAACAAGCGCTTTGCTTACCAAATTTTTACACGTTTCTCAGGTGCAATATACATAGCGTCACCTTCTTTAACGTTAAATGCTTTGTAGAACTCAGGCATGTTAGATAAAGAACCTAATGCACGGAATTCGCCTGGAGAATGTGAATCAGTTGCTACGCGATTACGTAATGATTTCTCAACCATTTTTCCACGCCAAACTTGTGCATAACCCATAAAGAAACGTTGTTCGCCGGTTAAACCGTCAATAACAGGTGCTTCTTTGCCTTTTAACGAGGTAATGTATGCTTTATAAGCGATAGTTACACCAGATAAGTCACCGATGTTTTCGCCTAAAGTTAAAGAACCATTGACATTTAAGTCATCAAATACTGCATAACCATCGTATTGAGCAACTAAGTTGTCAGCACGTACTTTAAAGGCAGCTAAATCTTCTTCAGTCCACCAATTACGCATGTTGCCATCACCGTCATATTTACTACCTTGGTCGTCGAAACCATGGCCCATTTCATGACCGATTACAGCACCAATACCACCGTAGTTTACTGCGTCGTCAGCAGCTAAATTAAAAAATGGTGGTTGTAGGATTGCAGCAGGAAATACAATTTCATTCTTAGTTGGGTTGTAATAAGCATTAACCGTTTGTGGAGTCATGCCCCATTCTTGCTTGTCGATAGGACCGCCAAGCTTAGCTACTTCTTTTTGATGAGAAACAACACCAGAACGCATGCCGTTACCAACTAAGTCGTCACCTTTAATTACAAGCGCAGAATAATCTTTCCACTTGTTTGGGTAACCAATTTTAGGATCGAAGCTTGCTAGTTTTACGTGAGCTGCTTTTTTGGTTGAATCAGACATCCATTCTAATTCATCGATACTTGCACCGTAAGCGCCTCGTAAGTTTTCGACAAGTTGTGTCATGCGTGTTTTAGCTTCAGGAACAAAGTGACGACCAACATAAACTTTACCGATAACTTCACCTAAGTTACCGTTTACAACTGAAACACCACGTTTCCACATTGGGCGTTGTTCTTTACGACCACTTAACTGTTTTGAGAAAAAGTTAAAGTTTTCGTTACCTAAGTCAGCGGTTAAAGAGCCTGAAAAGTTACTAAGTGTATGGAATGTAAGATAAGTCTTCCAATCAGCTAATGACGTTTCTGCGAATGTTTCGCCAAAACCTTTAACGAATGAAGGTTGGTTAATAATTAAATCTTTTTGAGCAGCGACACCTTGTGCCTCAAGAAACGCATTCCAGTTGAATGCATCGGTCACTGTATTTAAGTCAGTAACATTAAACTTATTATAACGTTTACTGCTATTACGTGACTCAACTTGTGTCCAATGGAAACCCGCTAATTTAGTTTCAATAGCCATGATGGTTTTAGCAGCGGCTTTGCCGTCTTTTAAACCTGCTAGGTTATACATATTTTCAATGTGAGTAACATAACCATCGCGTAATGCGACAAAGCGATCAGCCTCGTTAAAGTAATAATCTCGGTCTGGTAAACCTAAGCCTGACTGCCATATATGTGTGGCATAACGAGTTGAATCTTTAGCGTCAACACTGATGTAAAAAGCCAATGGGCTGCCGACACCAATTTTTTGATTTTCACCAAAAAATGTTGCAAGTTCGTTTTTATCTTTTAAAGCCGAAATGTTATCGAAAATAGGCTGAATGGGTGTGATACCTGCGGCATTACGAGCATCTATATTCATGTATGAGCGAAATAAGTCTGCTACTTTTTGCTCATCGCTACCCATAGTTAAGTTTTCTGTTGCCGCGAGCTCTTCAATAATCGCTTTAACGTTATCGTCAGCTTCGTCACGCAAGTCATAAAATGAACCAATAGATGTTTTGTCACCAGGAATTTCACTAGTGTTCAACCATGCTCCATTTACATAACGATAAAAATTATCTTGTGGGCGAACTGATAAATCCATATTAGCTTTGTCTATGCCTGAAGCTAATGCTGTTTTTTGCATTGCTGGCGCTACTTGCTTGCTCGTCTCAGTGCTTTCAGTATTGTTGTTGCAAGCACTAAGTAACAAGAGTGATGAACATACTGCACTTGTAATTATAGTTTTCATTATTGTCTCATTTTTTTGTAAAAATAATTATGATAAAAGGGTAAACGTACTGATACTAAAGACTTGAGGAGGAATTTGCTAGGTTAATACACATTATTTTACATATGTACTTGGTAATCCTGTACGTTATTTTGTACATTGATGCTGCTCAGGTTATGGGACCTTTATAGTTAGCTGATTTCACTTAAAAACTTCACCACTGCCACGCATATAATGCGCATTATTATATAATTCCTATTCTCTGAAATGTTTGCTGTGATATGCTGTATACAGATAATTAAAATAATATTTTTCTTTCTTAACTTTAATAAAATGAAGCGAATTTAATGTTCCAACCCGTCAGTTTTTTCATTGGGCTACGTTATAGCCGAAGTCGTCAACGCTCTGGATTTATTTCCTTTATTACCTTTTTCTCTATAGTCGGTATTGTACTGGGTGTAGCGTCATTGATAACCGTGGTTTCAGTGATGGACGGTTTGGAAGGAGAGCAAAAACGCCGAACATTGGGATTAGTTCCCCATATTGTTGTTGCCAATAAAATTCAAAAAATCCAGCAAACAATGCAATCGCCGTTAGCTAACTGGCAAGTTTTACGTGAGCAATTGTTGCTACATCCAAAAGTAAAACATGTAACCCCTCTATTAGAGAGTGAAGCATTAATACAGTCAAACTCTGGGGCACTGGGCTTCGTATTAATTCAAGGGGTAATGCCTAAATTTGAGCAGCATAATATTGTAAATAGTAATATGGTTGCCGGCAGTTTTGACAGTTTATCTCAGCAACCTTTTTCAGTGGTTATGGGGCGAGCGCTTGCGAGACAGCTTAATGTAGGTATTGGTGAAAAAGTTCGTTTAACCCTACCTAATCAAACGGTTTTTACACCTATGGGCCGAATTCCAGTACAGCGTACTTTTACTGTTTCTGGTGTGTTTAATGTCGGCTCGCAAGTCGATGAAGCTATGGTTTATATTCATAGTAGAGACGGCGCAAAGTTACATCGTCAAAAAGGTGATGGCGTTGAAAAATTACGATTATATCTTGACGATGCTTTTTCATCAGATCAAGTTGAAGAAACATTAGATATCGATTTAAATCAATATGCATTAACTACATGGAAAAAGACTCAAGGGGGACTTTTTTCAGCGGTACGTATGGAAAAAAACTTAATGTGGTTGATGCTTAGTTTAATTATTGCTGTGGCTGCTTTTAATATAGTTTCTGCTTTGGTAATGGTGGTAATTGAGAAGCAAGGTGAAATTAGTATTTTACAAACCTTGGGCTTGAATCGTAATGGTGTTATTAAAATATTCATTACTCAAGGGCTAATTAATGGCTTTTGGGGAGTAACCATTGGTACAGCTCTTGGATCAATAATTACCTTAAATCTAAACAGTATATTTATGTTTTTAGGAGTAAGTTTACTTGGAGCAGGGCAGTCTTTACCTGTCGAATTATCAATCCATAATGTTTTAAATATAGTTTTTTCAGCCTTAGCAATGAGTTTTGTTGCTACCTTATATCCCGCTTATCAAGCATCATTAACACAGCCCGCAGAGGTTTTACGAAATGAGTAAAGGTTTACTTTGTCAGCAATTATCTAAATCATATTTCCAAGGAAGTATTGAAACCAAAGTATTGAATGGGCTCGATTTATCGGTAGACGAAGGTGAATTGGTCGCGATTGTCGGTACCTCAGGTTGTGGTAAAAGTACTTTTTTACACATCGCAGGAGCATTAGACTCTCCTTCTTCAGGGCAGGTATTTATTAGCGGTATAGATATTCACCAATTATCTGAAAAGCAAAAAGCTAATTTTAGAAATAAGCATATTGGCTTTATTTATCAATTTCATCATTTGATGATGGAATTTACTGCAGAAGAAAATGTCGCAATGCCATTGTTAATTCGTGGCGATTCACCTAAAAGCGCCTTGAAAGCCGCGCAAGAAATGTTAACTCAAGTGGGCTTGAGCCACCGTTTTGAACACTTACCGTCGGAACTTTCTGGCGGTGAACGTCAACGGGTTGCTATTGCTCGTGCACTTGTTACTAAACCATCATTGATTTTAGCGGATGAACCGACCGGAAATTTAGACTTTGATACCGCTGAACAAATATATCAGTTATTAAGAACGCTTAATGAAACAGTGAATACCAGCTTTGTGATTGTAACGCATGATTTAACACTTGCGGCACGAATGGATCGTCAACTATGTTTGCAGCATGGTCGTTTAGCGCCATTGGAAAGTTAGGGCCTATTTAATGAATAAATCCTTGAGTTTATTTTTGGGACTGCGTTATGTACGTAGTAGAAATAGTAATGGTTTTTCTTCATTTATTTCTGCTTCTTCCACCATAGGTATCGCCCTCGGTGTGATGGTGCTTATTGTGGTTTTGTCGGCAATGAATGGTTTTGAACGAGCATTGTCACAACATTTATTATCGGTGATCCCCCACGGTGAACTGATTGCGGTTAGTGAACCTATTGAAAAATGGCAAGAGAAAATTGCTAAAGTTCAGCAGCACCCTAAAATAATTGCCGCTGCACCTGTGATAAAGCTTACCGGTATGATGCAACATGGTAACGAACTAAAAGCGGTTAATGTGCGTGGTGTTGATGTAAGGTTGGAACAACAAGTTTCAACAATTGCTAATTATATGATTGCAGGAAATTGGCAGTCATTAGTCGGAAACGATGAAAATACACCAGAAGGTGTCGTTATTGGTGCGGGCATTGCTAAAAAGTTACAACTCAACTTAGGTGACTCTCTTCAGTTATTATTATCGAGTGCTGTTGATAAAAACATGAGTAATCAAATAAATACAAGATTCCCTGTACCTGTTAAGCATCAAGTTAACGTGGTGGGCATCTTTAAGTTTGGTGGTGCGATTGATGATAGCTCAGTTTATATATCGCTTGACCATGCTGAAAAAATGGCAAATTTACAAGCGGGGCAGGTGCAAGGAATTCGCTTGAAAGTTGCTAATGTTTTTCAAGCACCTCAGATTGTTAGTGATGTTGGTTATAAATTTGATGGGATCGTAGCTTTTTATGACTGGACACGCACTCAAGGCCATATCTTCAATGATATCCAATTAGTGCGTTTGGTGATGTTTATTGTCTTAGTTTTAGTGATAGCCGTAGCGAGCTTTAATATTGTTTCAACTTTAATCATGGCGGTTAATGAAAAGAAGGGGGATATCGCTATATTAAAAACAATGGGGGCAAAAACGCCTGTTATTATGGCTACTTTTATGTTTCAAGGTATTGTTAATGGAGTCGTAGGCTGTTTGGCTGGAATGGCATTAGGTATTATTATCTCGCTTAATTTAACCGACATGGTGATGTTTTTAGAGTCAATATTCAATGTAAAAGCACTATCGGGAGGAGTTTACTTTATTGATTTCTTGCCTACACATTTACGCCAAGCTGATGTAGTTGCTACAGTTCTTACCGCTTTAGTGATGAGTTTACTTGCGACTCTTTATCCTGCTTGGCAAGCGACTAAAGTCGAGCCCGCTAAAGTGCTTGGTCAAATGTAGTTTTTAGTCTCTTATTAAATCAAAAAAGGCATGTTAGTTAACATGCCTTTTTTATAGTTTATTTTCAGTTTGCATAAGAATAGACTATCTATTTTTTCTCTTTTGCCACTCTTTCACCACAGAATAACGCCACAAGCCGTGAATAGTGAAATAGCCAAGAATAGAAAATAGTACCGCTAAAATACCGCATCCTAATAAAAATGCCGGGCCTATCGTTGATAAACTGTCTAAAACCCATTGCCAACTTGCTTCAAAAACAAACTCTTTTTCACTACCACCTAGTATCCAAGTCCCCACAGCATAACAGCCATAGAAAATTGCCGGCATGGTAAGCGGGTTGGTTATCCATACAAGCGCCACTGATAGTGGTAAATTTGAATGTACTATAATAGCAAAGCCTGCTGCTAGTACCATTTGAAAAGGAACTGGGATAAACGCAAAAAATAAACCAACCGCAAAAGCTTTAGCGACGGATCTGCGGTTTAAATGCCATAAGTTTGGGTTGTGTAATAAATCACCAAAAATTTGTAAATGCTTATTATTTTTGATGGTGTTGTGATTTGGCATATAACGTTTGATGAGTTTTTTAGGCATATATTTTACTTATATTAACGGTACTTATTACTAACAGAATAAATAAATACGGAAATTAATCACTATGGATCGGTGGCTATTTACATTTTTTCTTGGTGCTATTTTGTCACTATTTCTACCAATAGTGCCAGATGTTTCTCAACTTTTTATCAGCTTAAGTCTGGCACTAACTTTTAGCTTAATAAAGTGTCTACGAAATTATAGTGGTTTGTTTTTTGGTTGCTCTTGGTTACTGTTTGCTGCCATTTCTTATGAAAATATATGGTTGAATAATAAGCTGAGGGTTGACGACTTTGTCGGGAAAACCATTATTATTAAAGGCACTATAAAAAATATTCCGACGCTACAAAAACAAACGTATCGTTTTAATTTTGTCGTCGACGAATTTAGTAATAAAAAGCTGTCTGAAAAAATTATTATGAGACTTCGTTGGGATTATAAAACTCAGCCACTCACTGGGGATTATTCAAGTTCATCGTTGCAACAAGGCCAAAAGTGGCAACTTGCTGTACGAATTAAGCCTGCGCATGGTTTTGCTAACGCTGGCGGTTTTAGCTATCAAACTTGGTTAAGACAAAAAAGCATCCATGCGACGGGGTATGTTAAAGAGTCTAAGCAAAATGTTGTAATTGATGTTGGTACTTACTATCGACAAAAGCTTTACTTACAAATGGAGCAGTTGTTATCGGTAGTAGCAAGTAAACGTAAAGCTTCTCATTTTATTTATCCGCTTACTTTTGGTGAACGAAGCAATATTTCTCCCGAACAGTGGCAAGTATTACAAGCAACGGGTACGCAACATTTAATGGCCATTTCGGGTTTGCATTTAGGGTTAATCGCAAGCGGAGGTTATTTTTTTATATTGTGGTTAGTGCGTTTATTTCCTTTGAATTATACGCTTTCAGAACATTCGAATAACCAGTTGTTGTTAAAAAACAGCAGGATATATGCTTTTGTTTTCAGTGGCGCAATTGCTATTTTTTATGCATATCTTGCTGGATTTTCTCTACCAACGATTCGCGCTATGGTCATGCTACTAATATTTATTAGCGCAAAAATATTAACATTTAAACTGAGCCTTGTTCGTTGGTTATTATTAAGCCTTGTCGTTATTATTATCTTGAATCCGTTCTCTATTTTTAGTGTTAGTTTTTGGTTAAGCATTTATGCCGTAACATTAATATTGTTAATTATCTGGCGTTGCCGAAATTTATATAATCATTGTGGTACTAGCCGCTTCAGCAAAATTAAAGCCTGGTTATATTCTTTGTTAATTGTACAGTTAGGTTTATCTCTTTTTATGTTGCCAGTAGCTGCTCTACTCAATTATGAATTGCCATTATCAGCATTTATGGCAAATATTATTGCCGTGCCTTGGATGAGTTTTACAGCTATTCCATTGTGCTTGATATCGGTGGTTGTTATGCCTTTTAGTGAAACACTCGCGGAGTTGTTTCTTAAGTTGTCATTGCTAAGTTTAGAGCTAATTTGGCAATGGCTTGATTTTTTAGCAGATAAGTCTGAGTTATTAGTGAAAGTAAGCCATGAACAATTGCTAATGTTATTAGTTTTTATTGGTCTACTTTTTATTAGTGCTTTTTTTACTCTGCGCAAAAGTGTATTTTTTTCGTTATTAGTTAGTTTATCTTTAGTTATGAAGGCTCATAGTTGGCATCAGAAAAAAAATAATGGTTGGCAAGTTAATGTACTTGATGTTGGCCATGGGCTTGCGGTTATTATTGAAAAAAATGGCCATGCAGTTCTATACGATACAGGTGCAAGATACCCCAATGGCTTTAACCTAGTGCAAAGCGTTATTTCCCCCTATCTACAATATCGAGGTATTAATACTATTGATCATTTAATTATTAGCCATAGTGATAATGACCATGCAGGGGGCTTACCTTATTTAGCCGAACAAATAGCAAATGATAAATTAAAAATTAATGAGATTCATACCAATATAAAAGCTGTCGATGGTTACCCATTTGCGGTGAAAAATACTTGTCAGCAAGGAAATAAATTTATTTGGCAAGGATTAACATTTTCTGTTCTCTGGCCTGTTTTAGCACAAGGTGCGGAGAATGATGACTCTTGTATCATCAAAATATCAGATGGAAAAAATAAGATATTATTAACCGGCGATATTTCTCATAAGGTTGAGGCTAAGCTTATCGCCAGCAATAAAATGGTTAAGCAGTTAAAATCAGCTATTATTATCGCGCCTCATCATGGCTCAAAAACCTCATCAAGCTTAGGTTTTATTCATGCAGTTTCTCCAAAGGCGGTTGTCTTTAGTACTGGTTTCCTCAATCGCTGGCGTATGCCTCACCGTTCGGTTCTTGAACGTTATCAGCTCTTTAATGTCAGCCCATACACAACAGCAGAGTTGGGCATGGTTAATATTAAAATAAACGATCAACGACTTGAAATTCAAAGTTATCGTGAGCATATCAAACCTTATTGGTTTGCTAATTAGTTATATTAATTGATGATTAGTTGGTTGCAGCCGAAAAATAACGTTAAAATAGCGAAAGTATAATACATCGACATGAACAGTTAAGTCATTGAGAGACTAAATGCCAGAAAATAATCAAACCGTGAAAGAAGCCACTACTTGGCAAAATTTTACCCGCCTGATGGGCTACGCCAAATCTTACAAAGCGGGGTTTGTAATCGCCATTCTAGGTATGCTTGGTTATGCGGGCATAGACACGCTATTCTTTTCGCAATTACAACCTCTAATTGACGATGGTTTAACTGATGCTAAGCCAAACTTTATGAAATGGGCACCGTTGTTTGTCATTGTATGTTTTGTTATTCGTGGTATTTGTCACTTTTTTGGTAATTACTGCTTAGCTTGGGTTGGTAATAATGTTGTTGCAGATTTAAGGCAAAATTTATTCGAACACATCATGGCGCTTCCTGTTACCTACCATGATAAAGAATCGACAGGAACCTTGATTTCAAAATTGACCTTTGATACCGAGCAAGTTTTACAAGCGACTAGTAAAGCGCTACTTACTTTAGTTCAGCAAGGCGCTATGGTTATTGGTTTTCTGGCGGTAATGTTTTACAACAGTTGGCAACTCTCTGCGATATTTCTTCTTATTACTCCTATTATTGCAGTTATTGTGACCGTGGTTTCTAAACGTTTTCGTCAAGTGAGTAAAAAAATTCAAAATGCGATGGGAGAGGTCACTTCGGCTGCAGAGCAAACCTTTAATGCTCATAAGGTTGTATTGACTTTTGATGGCCAACAACGCGAGTGTGAACGTTTTGGTAAAATCAATAAACATAATCGTCAACAACGCATGAAAATGGTCGCGACTAAGTCGGTTAGTGTGCCATTGATTCAAATTATTGCATCTTTTGCTTTAGCATTTGTATTGTATATTGCCAATTTAGACTCAATGAAAGAAAGCCTGACCCCAGGTGTATTTATTACAGTAATTACCTGTATGACAATGTTGTTGAGACCCCTTAAATTATTAACGACAGTTAATAGTGACTTTCAAAACGGTATGGCTGCATGTGTCAGTATCTTTGCTGTTTTAGATCAAGAAAAAGAGCAAGACTTAGGTCAGTGTTCACTCTTGAAAGCCAAAGGAACCTTTGCTTTTGAACAAGTTGATTTTTCATACAAAAATGATGGCAAGCTGGCTTTAAACCAACTGTCGTTTAAAGCTGAAGCTGGTGAAACTATTGCCCTTGTTGGGCGTTCTGGTAGTGGTAAGTCAACGGCCAGCGCGATGTTGTTACGCTTTTATGATGCGAGTTCTGGTAAAATATTGATTGATGGCGAAGATATAAATTCATATAAATTGAAAGATTTACGTAACCAATTTGCCTATGTTTCTCAACAGGTTGTATTATTTAATGACTCAATTGCCAATAACATCGCTTATGGCAAGCCCGAAGCTAGCCGTGAAGATATTAACGCCGCAGCAAAAAGTGCGCATGTTATCGAATTTGCTAATAATATGCCTGATGGGTTAGATACAAATATTGGCGAAAATGGTGCTTTATTATCAGGCGGTCAACGACAGCGTGTCGCCATCGCTCGAGCATTATTATGTGATGCCCCTTTCTTGATTTTAGATGAAGCAACAAGTGCATTAGACACTGAGTCTGAACGCCATATTCAAGACGCATTACAGGTTTTACAAAAAAATCGTACTTGTATTGTCATTGCTCATCGTTTGTCGACTATTGAAAATGCAGATAAAATCATTGTTATGCAACAGGGGGAAATTCTAGAGCAGGGCGACCATCAAAGCTTATTAGCGAAAGATGGTGCTTACGCTAAATTACATAATTTTCAGTTTGTTGAATAATGAATGAAGGGTTTTCATGCGTTTAATTGAAAAAGTTTGGTTCTTTCAGCACTCAGCAAAGTGGGCTTTAGTACCGTTATTATTACCATTGACGGCTATTTTTTGGTTGTTGTCTGCAATTCGACGTCAATGCTTTAAATTAGGGGTATTCAAGTCATACGCAATCGATGTGCCTGTTGTTGTTGTTGGTAACATTGGTATCGGTGGCAACGGAAAGACTCCTGTAGTGTTATACCTAATTGAGCAATGTTTAGCACAAGGTATAAACGTCGGTGTTATTAGTAGGGGCTATGGTGGTTTTGCACCTTACTATCCTTATTTAATAAACGAAACAAGTACGGCTAAAGAAGCTGGTGATGAGCCATTTTTAATTTACCAGCGACATAACATTCCTGTTGTTGTTGGTAGTGACCGTATAGCGAGCGCAAAGCTGCTTATTGAGCAAGGCTGTGATCTTATTATTGCAGATGACGGTCTACAACATTACCGTTTAAAACGAGATGTTGAGCTGATTGTTATCGATAGTAAGCGAAAGTTTGGCAATGGACTTTTACTACCCGCAGGTCCTTTAAGGGAAAGCTTATGGCGACTGAAAACGGTTGACGCATTAATTTTTAATGGTGATGTTACTACTGAAATAAAGCCTGTAAAAACAGAAAATAAACTCAATATTAAGATGATACTAGCCGCATCTAAAGTGGTTAATTTAAAAACTGAGCAATCTTTATCGATATCTGACTTCAAACAAATTTATATCAGTGATAGTAGTCCTCATATTAATGCGATGGCAGGTATTGGTGACCCAGCTCGTTTTTTTAAAACCTTAACCGATATCAACTTTAGTTTGCATAAAGCAGTGGGCTTTGTTGATCACCAAGAATATAATGAAAGCTTATTCGCTGATTTTTCAGATGATATACCGCTGTTAATGACTGAAAAAGACGCAGTAAAATGCAAAGGATTTGCTAACGAAAATTACTGGTATTTACCCGTTGATGCACAAATAAAGCAACGAGAAATATCGCCATTGCTGACAATGATTTTTGATAAAGTAAAGTTATCGAAAGTAAATAAGAAATAATAACCGAACTCCCAATAAACAAATAAGAGAATGATCATGGCATTTGATGTGAAATTAATGGAAATACTGGCTTGTCCGGTTTGTAAAGGCAAACTTGATTACAATAAAGAACAACAAGAGCTCGTCTGTAATTTTGACCGTTTAGCTTATGCGATTGAAAAAGATATCCCGGTATTATTAGAAAGTGAAGCTCGTCGTATTACTGAAAACGATTAACAATAGTTAAATTGCGGAATCATTAGGAGAATAAGATGTCTTTTGTTGTTGTTATTCCTGCTCGATTTGAGTCTTCGCGCTTACCGGGTAAAGTCTTAGCGGATATTTGTGGTAAACCTATGATCCAGTGGGTCGTTGAGAAAGCTCAACAAAGTGGTGCAAGCCAAGTGATTGTTGCCACCGATAATGCGCAAGTTGCTGAAGTTGTAACTGCCTTTGGCGGGGAAGTATGTATAACTCGCGCGGATCATCAATCAGGAACTGAGCGTTTAGCTGAAGTTATGGAAATTTATAATTTCGATGACGATCAGGTTATTGTTAATGTGCAAGGCGATGAGCCTTTCATTCCTGCTGAAAATATAGCTCAGGTTGCACGCAACCTAGCTAATCAACAAAGGACTAATCAGCAACAGGCTAGAATGGCGACCCTTGCCGTGCATATTCATGATGTAGTCGAAGCATTCAACCCTAATGCGGTTAAAGTGCTGACCGATAAAGACGGCTATGCCATGTATTTTAGCCGCTCAACCATTCCCTATGATCGGTCTCGTTTTCTTAATGAAGGCAGTATCTCAGAGATTGGTGACTTTTATTTACGCCATATTGGCATTTACGCTTATCGAGCTGGATTCATAAAAGATTATGTACAATGGCCTGCAAGTCAATTAGAGCAGATAGAATCTTTAGAGCAATTGAGAGTATTGTGGCAAGGTGAAAAAATTCATGTTGCAGTTGCTGAAACTCGATTAGAAGTTGAGGGTGTTGATACCCCTGAAGATCTTGAGAAAGCACGAGCCTATGCTTTAACGCTTTAATCTTAATTTTTACACTATAAAAATGGCCTTATGCTTTCACATAAGGCCATTTTATTTTTAGGTCTTTCTTCGACATCCTGTCTTTCAATACTTTGGTGCCATCCATGCACGTCAATAAACTATATGACACAATCATTTTGCCGTTTTTTGACATCCATGTCATTACGGCATTAGTACTTCTTTGTACGTCGATATGAAAACGTGACGGTTAAAGTAAAATTACTTTAATAGCTTAAGTGCCTTAACACAGCGACCAATCTGTTGATGGCTTGATTTAACAGACTTTAACACTTGTGGTTTCATGCCACTATAGTCCTTAATCAGTTGTGCTAATTCAGCTTCACTTGCTGTTGTACATTGCGTTGGCAGCATACTACCGGCAAAAGACTCTAATAATCCTAAGTCACTACCATCATTAAGTTTAGGAATATGCGCTAATATTTTAGCTTTATACGGAGTTTCCAATGCTTGTTGCTCTGAAGGGAATAAACCCCACATGATATAACGCAAAGTCGAAAGTTTTAGCTTATCAGGGTTGTTAATCACCACGTTAAACCATTTTTCTTTAACTTCTGCTTCAGGGCGCAGTACCTCTGAGTAAATTGCGCTTTTAACACCTGAGTCAGTATTGTCTTTAGCTGCTTCTGAACTTAATAACGCTTTATAATTACCATACTGGTAACGGTTCATTTTAGCGACTAATGTCCAACGCTTGTCTTGATCAATAGTGATACCGTCAAACGTTTTTTCACCATTTAAAATGTTTTGCAAGTTTGCTAAATGCTTAGTTGTTTTACTTACACTTACATAACGGCTATACCAAAGCTTTTGGAAATCTGATCCTGCTGTTGCTTTTTCCGCTAAGCGTAAGTATAAATCTTCAACTTCCATATAAAGCGCTGAGTAATCTTTTTGCTCTAAGCGTGTTGCAACGGTTAAGTAACCAAGTGCTGAAGTTAAAGTGCTGGCGATTTTACGTGTTACGTTATAATCAGTTTCTCCTTCCAAATTCGCCATAGCAAAATGCACTAACTGATCGGCTGCTAAATTTGCATCACGAACACTATCAGATAAGCTTTGCCATAACATTAAGCGCATTGTTGCGTTGTCGATTGCATTAATGTGCTTTTGTGCAGAAGCTAACGATTTTTCATCAAGATCAACTTTTACATAACCCCAGTCAGCTTCATTCGGGTAAACTAAGTCAGGACAGTTTTGACCAATAACTTCTTTAATTTCAGTGGTAGCACCTTTATACATAACTGGCGTCGCTGAAGTTAAGCTCATAGCATCGCCATCAGCGTTGACATTATATAAGCCTATTTGTACTCGTTGTTCTCGTAAAGTAGGGTAACCTTCAGGAGCTGTTTGATTTATAGCAAATTCGCTAATTTTACCATCGCTACATTGGTAGTTAACCTTAATGGTATTTAAGCCGGCGTTAAATAACCAGTCTTGTGTCCACTGAGTCATGTCTTTATTCGCTGCTTTACCTAATTCACCAATAAAGTCATCAAGGTCAGTATTTTGGTAAGAAAATTTCTTCAAGTAGTTGCTTACACCAACACGGAAGTTTTCCTCACCTAAATAATAAGGCAACTGTTTTAAAACTGAAGCACCCTTACCGTAGGTAATACCATCAAAATTTGATAAAGCAACACCTGTAGATGCAACTGGCAATTCAATCGCATGAGTATTTACAGAGTCATCAGTACGGTAAGCCCATTGTTTAGTGCCTGAATAGAATACATCCCAGTTATTTTCAAAGTCACTTGCTTCTGCGATAGCTAAGTTGGCCATATATGTTGCGAAACTCTCGTTTAACCACAAGCCATTCCACCAACGCATAGTCACTAAGTCACCAAACCACATGTGTGCCATTTCATGAGCAATAACGTTTGCTAAGCTCATACGAGCACTGGTCGACTTTTCACCGCGAGCTATATAGCCTTCGTTGAATGTAACTGCGGCAACGTTTTCCATTGCTCCAGCATTAAAGTCGGGAGCAACTATTTGATCATATTTACCAAACGGGTATTTAACTTCAAAGTATTTATTAAAAAAAGCAAAGCTTTGTTTCGTCGGAATAAACCACTCATCTGTTTTTACATATTCTGCTAAGCTTTGACGGGCAAATAAACGTAAAGTCATACCTTCAAACTCATCTTCCCAAACGGCGTAATTACCCGCGTGAAGAGAGAAAACATATGATGAAAATTTAGCTGATGCAGGGAATGACCAAACTTTTGTATCGCCATTTTCAGTGATTTCAGTTTCGCGAGTTGCACTAATTATCTGCCAATGTGCTGGTGCAGTTACTTCTATTTCATAACTGGCTTTTAAATCAGGTTGGTCAAAGTGAGGAAATAAACGATTTGCATCATAAGGTTCGAAGTCTGTATATAAGTAAACTTCATCATTTTTTGGATCTACAAAACGGTGAAAACCAGAGCCATCAGTAGAATAAGGACGTTCATAATCAATAACAATACTTTGCTTACCAGCGGTTAATTCGTTAGCTGGAATAGTTATAAACCATTTTTCATAGCTAAACTTAACCACTTCACCATTTACAGTTAATGACTTTATGGTTCCTTCATCGAAATCTATAGTTAAGTCGTTTTGATTGTTTTTGGCTAAATCAAACATTAGCTCGGTAGTACCAGAAAAGCTTTCGCTTTTGTTATCAATAGTAACGTTTAGTTTGTAACTTACGTTGCTAACTTGTTTCGCACGCATTTCTGCATAAACGGCTTCAAGTGACTCGCTGGCTGTTCTTGTTAGTTTCTGTTGTTGAGGTGCTTCAACTGCTGTTGAGTTACTCGGTGTCTCAGCTTTTTCACAGCCCATAAGTGCAATGCTTGAGCCGACAATAGCAACGGACAATGCCTTTGCTATTTGAGATTTATTTAGTGCCATTTTTCCTGATCCTACTTTATTGTTTGAGATTTCCTTACTGGAAATTCTTTAAATGAAAAAATCGTTGATGTTATATCATAGAATTGTAATGAATAACCCTATCCCGTCTTACAAACAGAGCCATTAAACGTTTTTCTAACAAAATAGAGAGTATTTAAATGGTTAGTTACCTTTCGCTATGTATTCTTATGATTAATTTTATATAACAAAAACAACGAATTAATTCGTATGTATATTACACATTACCTTGCTAACAAGTTGTAAATAAAATGTTACAAAATATCAGTGGTATTTCAGTCGCTTATTCTAATTACGGCAATTTAAACACAGGTAAGACCTGTATATATATTGTAATAAAAATTGCACAACCATATATCTCAGATAGTATCTCAAATGTTATTCTTTTGTTAATATTCTGGTTTGCGTCTTAACGGCTCAGCTATTTTTATTATTGCGTAACACAAAAAAAATCAAAAAAAATCAAAAAATAAACTTTAAAATAATTATAAATGAGAGAGTTATGAACAAAATAAATACAAATATAAAAAACAAAAAGTTGATGGCAATTTTTTCTCTATCAACTTTAGCTGCGGTGAGTGCTTTACCTGCTCATGCCGTTGCAGATTTCTCGACAGAAGTTGAGACATTAGATACAGGAGTTACCACAAAAATTGTTGGTGGCAATCAAACAATACCAAATTCAAGGCCATATCAAGTTGCCTTGTTAATGAATGGACGCCAAGGTTGTGGTGGTACACTTATTGGTGCTCAGTGGGTGTTGACGGCTGCGCATTGTTTAGATAATGCTTCAACTAATAGTTTAACTGTTCGTGTTGGTGCGCACAGTATTAGTGCTAATGACGGTGAAACGATCCGTGTTAGTCAAATTATTACCCATCAGAATTGGCGAGGAGCGAGTGGAATACAATCAGGTTATGACATTGGCGTATTACGTTTAGCTTCACCAGCAAGCAGCTCTATTACTCCTGCATCTTTGCCTACGCAAGCTATTGGAGACCAAATCGCAGGGGTTGGTCAATACGTAACAGTTTCAGGCTGGGGGTTAACTTATAATCAAGGTAGTCCAAGTGATACATTGCGTGAGGTGGCTTTACCAGTAATTTCAAATTCAAGCTGTTCAAGCCAGTTGGGGACAAACGTAGGCAACGGCGTTATTTGTGGCGGTGGTCCTAATGGTACATCAGCTTGTAATGGTGACAGTGGTGGGCCTTTCGCTGCACAAGCAAACGGTAAGTTTTATAGCATTGGTACGGTAAGTTGGGGCAAAGCTTGCTCAGGGGCAACAGCCTTTACACGCACAACTGCCTACTTAGACTGGATAGAGCAAAAAACGGGGATCAAGCCAGATAGTGTAACTCCCCCTGATGAACTTCCTGTTGCACGTTTTTCGTCAAATATTAGCGGCAATTTAGTGTCCTTTACTAATAGTTCAACAGATGACGGTGGCATTGTGGCATCAAGCTGGGCTTTTGGTGACGGTGGTACAAGTTCAATAGATAGCCCTAGTCATAATTATGCCAATTCAGGTAATTATACCGTTACATTAAAGGTAACAGATACATCAGGGCAAACTAACTCTACTTCCGTTATGGTAACTATTGGCACTGATGAATGTCCATCGATAACATCAGTAGGCTCGCTGCCTACTTGGAGTGCATCAACGAGTTATGCTTTAGGGGACAAAGTCAGCTTTCAAGGTAAAAATTATCAGGCTATTTGGTGGTCTACAGGTGCTTCACCAGTAATATATTCAAATGTATGGAAAGTTATTGGCGACGATGATGGTACAGGTACAGATTGTCCAGATGAAAATAATGCCCCAGTTGCTAGTTTTTCTGCTTCAGCTAATGAATTAACCGTTACTTTCTCTAATGCATCTACTGATGATAAAGGGGTAGTGTCACATAATTGGGATTTTGGCGATAATTTATCGTCTAGCACGAAGAGTCCAAGTCATACCTATGCTAGTGAAGGCAGTTATATAATAACGTTAACGGTTACTGATGCAGAAGGGCTAACCCACAGTACGAGTAAAACTGTCACAGTAGAAAATGGCAATGTTGATACCGGTTGTGATGGCATTGCAGCTTGGTCGGCAACGACTTCTTATGCCATTGGTGATGAGGTTGCTTATAACGGCAAAAAGTACTCTTCTATTTGGTGGTCAACCGGAGCTCGTCCTGATGTATTTAGTAATGTTTGGACGGTTAACGGTAGCTGTTCACAATAGAGCAAGGTAAAAATTTAATGTAAATAATGAATAGAGCAGGGAGTTAAACTTTCTTGCTCTTTTTATCATTTTGATACTGAAAAATATTTTGTTTTGTTATTAAAAGGCTAAAGGCGGGTGTTCATCTTGATTTATTTTGTTTCGAACGAATAATGCTTGTCATGGATGGTTGTTTCTTTTTATTATTGGTTGAACCGTCAATTAAAAGAAATAATAATGAAAATAAAATTATCCCTAACAAGTCTCGCCATTATTGGTGCGATTGCGCTTTCTGGTAATAGTTACGCAGAAACGTCGAAAGAAACCAAAGAAAAAAAGGCATCACCATCAAGCTGGCTTAATTTGTCGAAAAGCGAATTAGTTTCCGTTGAAAAATACGCTACAGATTATAAAACTTATATTTATAAAACACCGACAGAATTAACCTTTGTTACAGAAACGATTAAACGAGCAGAAAAGCAGGGCTTTAAACGTCTAACTGAGCAAAGCAACTTAAAACCAGGTGCGCGTTTTTACGATGTGAACCGTGACCGTACTATTTCGTTAATTGTTATTGGCAAAAAAGGGCTTGAGCAAGGCACCCGTATTGTTGGTGCACACATTGACTCTCCTCGTTTGGAATTAAAGGGTCGTCCTCTTTACGAAAAACAAAAATTTGCCATGCTACAAACTTATGTCCATGGCGGCATAAAAACGTATCAATGGGTGAATATTCCATTAGCTCTAGTTGGCCGTGTCGATAAAAAAGACGGCACGATCGTTAATATTTCAGTCGGTTTTGATGAAAATGATCCTATTTTTATGGTGCCAGATTTAGCACCACATGTTGATCATCCAAACAGAAGTCGTAAAAGTCGAGACGTAATAAAGAAAGAAGAGCTTGATGTTATTATCGCGGCTAAGCCTGATTTAGACAAATCAGTAAAAGAATTAATTACAGATTTCTTGAAAACCGAATACGATATTTCAGTCGAAGACTTAGTATCAGCAGAATTAGCATTAGTACCTGCAACCAAACCGCGTGATGTTGGTTTTGATCGCAGCTTGATTGCCGCTTATGGCCAAGATGATAAAGCGAGTTCTATTGCGGCCGTAAACGCCATATTTGAACAAAAAATTCCAGAGTATACCTCAATTGCTTTTTTAGTTGATAACGAAGAAGTAGGCAATATAAACAATACTGGTGCGAGTTCATCTTACCTTGTTGATATGATCAGTGGTCTGCTATACAACCAAGAAGGTGATAAATATAACGACTATAAATTACGTAAAGTATTGCGTAATACCAAAGTTATATCGGCTGATGTGAATCCTGGTGTTAATCCAAATTGGTCTGGTGTTTGGGAATTAGGCAATGCTCCACGATTAGGTAATGGTATTAACTTGAAGTTATACGGTGGTGGTTTTAATGCAAATTCTGAATATATGGCATGGACACGTAACTACTTAGATAATAGTAAAATAAAATGGCAAACCTCTACTTATAAAGGTAAAGCTTCTGGCGGTACTATAGGTAGTGATTTGTCGAATGACAACATGGAAGTGATTGATTTTGGCGTTCCTATTTTGTCTATTCATTCGCCTTATGCTGTTGGTTCAAAAGTTGATTTATATTCCTTATATAAAGCGATGTCAGCTTTTTATAAGCAAAAATAAACTTGGCTAACATTTAAGTTTCGAAATTACTGCCATTTAGCGCAGACTTAAATTAAGTCTGCGCTATTTTTTATTAGTACTAAAGTATTGACTCGAAGTCACCATTAGGAAATAAGACACCAGGTAACCCTCTAACGGTGATAACTTCTCCAATAATCATATTGCCAAAGTATAATTCGCCAGAATAGTCTTTTTTATCTTTTTTCAAGGTTAACCAGCGCCCATCAAGCCCTTTAACGGTTATGTTTTTAGTAGTATTACTATTTTGCTCTAAATTTAACTCTAATACATGCCCTTGCATTTTCAATGCTAATTTCACATCATCTAATAACTCAAAATTTGTATTCAAGCCCGATATTGACAATCTAAAGTCAGAGCTTCCCGAAGAAGGAAGATCTAATAAAATGTCATAGATAAAATCATTTTCATTTTGTTCTAAGGACTGTGAATATTTCGCGGCCATTATCGATATTTTTGTTGTTTGGTTTGTTGTGCTTAACAAACCTGAAAATGAAAACTGTTTTAGAATAGTAAATAATTGTTTAAGTTCATTTTCAACTCTTGCCGCTTCAAGATGAATGCGTCCATCTATGGATCCATGTTCAGTAACCATTGAAATATCAGTGATTAAAGTGAATATTGCTGTTTTAGCTTTATCATCATTAAAAACATCATCTACACCATCAAATTTAAGGAGTAGTTCATCCGTTGTGATAGTTAAGGTGGTATTAGCACTTTTTACACTACCTGCTATGGTTGCTTCAAAGAAGTCTCCACGTGCTGCACTGATTCTCCATTGTGGGATGGTTAGCTCTAAGTTTATTTCGGTCTCTTTATAAATGCCGGAAATAACCCAAGTGTAAGGAGAGCCCCTGTAATTGACATCTAAACCTTGGTAATTATAAAGTCCTGCAGGGGTGTCATTTATTGGAGAGTATAAATTTAGGATCTCAGCGAGTACCTCACTAAATATCGCTGTAGTTTTTTCTGAATCATCGGTAATGACTGTGGATAGCTCTGCAAGTTTATTATCTACTTCGTCGTTATATTTAAGCTCTTGAATATTGATAAAGGCGAGTATATTCCTCAATTGCTTCAACAATACTCGATCATTTAAGTCACTTGAGTGGAGAGCCGTTGGGTTAACTTCTGGAATAGCAAGTAACCGATTTAACTTAAATTTTTCATCGATTAAATAACCATTGGTTTGCTTATCATTAATGTCTTGCTCTGATAAGTATTGATCGATGTTAATAAAGTATTGAGTTACTATGTCTGATACTTCATTACTTTTAATGAAAGCGGTCAAAGAGTTTTTAATTTCAGCAATTGCATTATCAGTTTTAGTCGCGCTAAATAATGAATAGTAACTTCCTTTAGCTAGAAATTGGTAACGTTGTGTGAGTTCTTCATCGACATGAGTTTGATGATAGCTAGGTGTAATAGATAAACTTTTTAAATGGCTATTTACTTCATTTGAAGATTCTATCAGTGATAATAATGAAAAATAAACCCTATTAGTGCCAGGGCTTAAAAAAATATTTGCGGCAAAAAGGTTGTTCACTGAAAAAACCTCATCTTTATCAATGATCTCATTGTCGTTATCATCCACATGATAATAATCATATGAATTTCCACAGCCTGTTGTTACCGGACAAGTAAGCCTAGTGGTAGTTGGGATATATTCAATTTCAATAACCTGATTAGCATTTACCGTTATTATCTCATCATTTAATGATGTTGTATTAAGTGACGTGATGATACCGCCACTTTGTGATCTAATTATTATTTCTCCGTTTTGATCAAACCAAGTAGGGAGATAAAATGATAACTGGCTTTCTGCTTGGGAGATTTCTAGCAACTTGTCTTCAGAGGTACTTTCTGAGCCACCACCACATGCATTGAGTAAGCTGGCAATAGAAATTATAACGATCAGATAAAAGTTTTTCACATTATCTTCCTTAAAATGAAATAGACATATAGGTGTTGAAATGAAGGTAATAAGCTTTGTCAAAGTCTAATGAGTCTGTCTTGAAATTAATGCCAATTGATTGCGAGCCAATACCAATTTGCCATGCTTCACTTTTATCTTCATAGCCTGCTTTAATAGCCCAATTATTAGCAAAATGCCAACGACCTAAAATAGAAGTGAATCTGTCTGTATTTATAGAGCGAAAAGATAATTGAGCGGAGAATTCAGGCGAAATTTGGTAATCAGCATAACCATAATAGCGTGCTGGCATCGTTAATGTATGGTCTTTAGTTTGATTGTTTCCTGACGTGTTTAGACTTATCGCTGGTTCAGAATACACGTTACCTTCATTGTCTTCTTGAAAAGGAATATCTTGAATAGAGCCAACAGCATAACCGACATCAGAGTATTTATTTTTGTAATATAAATCCTTCACTGATAAACCAAGTTTTAATTGTTCTGATACCTGCCAATTTAGTGCGATATCTAGACTCACACCAACGCCTTTAGGTCTTTGCTGGGGAGAAAATGATTTGAATAACCTGTCTTTGGAAAAGTAATAATCGATTAAGAAATTCCCTTGAGGCTCGTCAGAAAAAACTTCGCCGTTGATATTACCATCTTGAAAATGTTTACTGCTAAATATCGATATTTTAGGGATTAATGTTACTTTGGTTTCAGTGAAGTCTATTTTATAAGAAAAGAACATGCCATGACTGGTGGCATTTTTTGCTTTGAGCTTATATTTATAAAAACGATCTTCAAACTCAAGGTCGTTTTTTTCAGTGTAAGTATAAAGTGCAGTATCTGGATCGAATTCCATCACATAATCATATCGGCTTTGTATGCCGAAAGACAAATTAGAATAATTAGCTCCTATCTCAAATTGATTGTAAGTAAATGCACTATCTCCTTTGGTTATCGGCTGATCAAATTTATCAATAAAAGAGTTTATCGGTTGTGATTCAGCATAAACTTCAGAGTTGAGAGAGGAAAAGATAGTAATAGGGGAGGTAGTAGCAAAAGTGTTGAAATGTATAAATAAACACGCGAATAAAGTAAGCTTTATTTTCAATGTACATCCTTGAATAACTGTTAAATTAAAAAGTACGGGGGAGAAAGTCTCCCCCGCAAATAGAGTTAATTACTCATCAATTGTGAAAGATAAATCAACATATTCAACTTCTTCACCATCAATGTACGTTACAACAACGCCATTTGACATTTCAGAAAAGTCACCATAGTTATAATCATCTAACCAGACAGAGCCTGTAATGTCAGCGCCATTTTCAGCATCGCCTTTCATCATGTAACTATCACCAATCATTAATGTAACATCAAGTGTTTCATCTTGACCTTCTTCATTAATTTCAAATGTTAGTGTGAAAGCAACTTCGCCAGACATACCATCCATAATAACTTCTGCAGAATAAACTTCAGGAGCTTCTGTTGTAGATAAGTCATAATTTTTTAGAGTCAAAGTACCATCGAAGTCAGCATCGCCATCCATGATCGTAAGATCTGTTGTTACTACTACTGCTGTAGGTTCTTGTTCCTCTAAATCATTTAATGAAGTAAAGATACCATCAAAAGTTAAAGTTGATGCGCTTGATGAAAAATTAAAAGTAGCACCAGTTGTACCTGCTGCAGTTGTTTCGTTTAAAGCCGATGACCATTCAAGTAATAAAGTTGTTTCACTGCCATCATTACTTAACTCGGCTACGCCTTGGAACGAACCTTGAGTTGCATGACTTGCTGAAATTGTCATGTTCGTTTCGTTGAAGCTGTACTTCCAACCATCATGAGTAGTAGAGTCTTTGTCAGTAACGTCGCCTGTTTCTTGGTTAGCTTCGTTAAGAACATCAAACATAACTTCACCAAGCTCACCTAATGCATCACGACCAGAAGTGGTGATGACATTAATATCGGCAAATGACTGTGTTGTTTCTTTTACCATAGGAAGTTTATCAAGATCAACTTGCTTAGCTTTAGCGTCTGCAACCATATCGGTAATATGACTCAAACCTTCTTCAGCTGAAGTAGCTAATTCTGCGGCTTCGGTTTTCATAGCTGTTGATGACGTTACTAAAACTCCTGATGCAGCTATATCTTCTTCAGTTACTGCTTTGCTTGCATAATCTGCAGCATCGTCATGTGCCATTCCAGCATAAACTACGTAAGTATCAGCTGTTGCAATAAAGGCTAACTTATCAGCTAGTGCTTGTTCAGTAGCCGCAACATAAGCTGCAGCAGCTTCAACACTTTGCGGATCATTTAACGCCATTGCAGCTTCGTGGCTAGCAGTTGCAGTTGTTTGCGCAGTTGTTGTCATACCTTGCTTAGCTATTGCCATATCATTAGATGATTCGGCTTTAGATTTTGCTGCTGCTACTACTGCATCAAACTCAGTAAGTTTGGCAGTTGCATCAGTTAACAATGCTTGAGCATCTACGTGTACACCCGCTTCGCCATTGACTTGCATTGCTTCAGAATGTGCTAATGAAGCAATATCAGTAGCAGTATCATGTAAGCTCTGGTATTCAGAATTTGCAGCGACTAAGAAAGTAGCTGTATCAACCCAAGCACTCGCGCTATTGTCATAGGTATTTGCTTTATTACCTAACATGTTAATATCGTTGCTATCAAAAACCATAGCATGAGCAGCAACTGCTGATTCATAGTAAGCTACTGCAGTATCAGCATCTTCAACACTCTCTCCTAATGTAGAAGAAGCAGCAATTGCAGCTTTTGCAGCGTCAATATCATCAGCGAGGTTAGCGATATCAGTGCTTAATATTGCCAATTCAGCGGTAACTTCTGCAGCTAGACCAGAGTATAGACCTTCGTTTATCGTACATTCATCGCCAGTACAGCCTAATACTTCAACTAAAGCTACAATTTCAACGGCCTGGCTAACAAGCTCTTGCTGGGTGATTGCGCCACTTTCTACAGCTGCTTCAACTGATGCAGTGATTGATGTTACTACAGCTGCATCAACACCTAATGTTTCTAATGCAGTAGTATCACCAGTAACAATAGCTACGTAAATTGCTGCAATTGTTGTAACTCTAGCTTGTATAGCGTCAAATAATGGCGAAGAGTTGTTCGCTGAAGATGAGCGAGTAATTCCAGAAGAGGTTGCAGCTTCTTCTGCAGCTGCATTTAAAGTTCCGTCAGATACAGAAGTTGCTAATTCCGCAATTATTTCTGCTAACGAGCCATTACCACCAGCTGCAGCTACAGTTTGCAAACTTGCTGCAAATTGAGCTAGAGATGTATTACCTGTATTTAAGGAAGTATCGCCGCTTATATCATTTAGATCGAAACCAACGCCAGTAGATATATCTGAAAGTATACTACCGTTTTCGATAAGACCATCTGGGCCAAATAACTGCATTACAGTTTGAACTGATGCATCAGATATTGCCTGTTGGCTAATAGGGGCTGTACCAATATTTTCTTGTAAGATTGTTGCAACAATTTCTGAGAAAATAGTTGCGTTTGCAGTATAGTTTCTAGATACATCAGGAGCATCTGATGCCGCTATGTATTTTATTGTGTTTAAAGTTAAATCTTCTTTATACCATTCACCAAATTCGATGACTAAGTCACCGTCATTAGGAACAACCGTTGAAGCAGTGTCTTCATAATTGCCACAACCACTATAAGAGTCACATCGTAACCAGTTGTTTTCTACTGATGAATCACTTGTAACACTTATGATAACAGCACCTGAAAAGTTATTTTCGAGGTAAACACTTAGGAGTCCATTATCATCTGTTGATGGGTTTTCAGGGGTTGCAGCAAGTACTTTAGCTGCAATTAATGCATCTAGTTGAGCATCGGATGTGCCCGCGGGCGCCTCTACTGAATAGCTTTCAGGTGCAGTAGAACCAGCTACACGGAAACTAATTGGGGTTTTAACGCCTGTTGTAGCATCAATTTGCTGAACAGAAATTGTTGCATTAGCCATTGTGCCTTTAACTGCCATACCTGTTAAACCAATATTAAATGTAGCGGTTCCTGTTTTCTTTTCAGGGGCCTCAACTTTTACTGGTGGAACTGGACTACTACCGCTATCACAGCCTGCAGCTAAAAATGTTAGTGAAATTAAAGATGACATAATCACATTTTTTTTCATTATATATTCCTTCAAAATTAATGATATAAATAAACTCACAATAAGAGTAGATCATTATTAAGTCGTTGGAAAGAAAAAAAATGAGGTTATTGAATGATTTTTTTTAGAGTAAAAACTTGTTATTTATCAAAAAAATTGAATAATTTAGCATCAAGTTTTATCACCAGTTCGCTCTTATTAGCTGAATGTTATTGGCGTTTATTAAGCTGGTACTATTAACTCGAAAGCTACAGCGCTATTGGCAATGACTAACTGTAAAAGGCGCTTATTTAGCGCCCTTTTTTATGCCCATAGGTTATTCAAGTGTTTGTTTAGCACTAACTGGATTTGCATACATAGTTAACAACCATTGTTGTTGCTCTTGAGTAAGCTCTGCCATACGACTATTGAGTTGAGCTAAAACGTTTTGCTTAATATCATCTTTTTGATGAAGTTTTGCATAAGCAGTTAGGTTGCTATCATATAGTTTATAATTGGCAATAATTTCTTGGTCTATTGCTTTTGCTACGGCTTTAGTATCAATAAAATCGCCTTTAATCGCATGACAAAATTCAACATGAACACGGCCTTTTTTACCATTTAGACCTTGAGTAATACTGTTTAAGTCTTCATTTTCTTTTTTCTGATAGCTACCCGTCGCGTCTCGTTCAGCAAGTTCGATCGCTTTATCTCGGTCACAGGGATCAAACTCATAAGATATAGAGACAGGTACAATGTTAATTTCTGACAAATAATCAGCGATAGAAACCTGTTTATCTTTATTGAGTAATAGCATTGAAATTAGAGCCGCGTTGGTTTTATCTATTCCGTCTTTGGCACGTCCTTCACGTTGTGCTATCCAAATATTTTGTTGCCTTTCATGCACAGTATGATGAATATAAGCAGAGAGTTGTTTTGAAGCATTAAGCATGGCGCGTTTGGTTTTTTCACTACGTTTAACAATAAAGCTTTTATTAATACGCATTAAGTCAGCAACCCAAGCTTGTTGCAATAAATTATCGCCAACTGCCGCTTCAACTGTATTAATATTACTTTTAAATAGTGCCCAATTTATTAAGGCGACATCTAAGACAATGTCTCGATGATTACTGATAAATAGCATAGGTTTGCTAGTATCAATTTTTTCTAGGCCATGAAAGGTAAAACCGTCAGTACTTTTTTTAACTAAATGATGCAAATACTTAGCAACTTCGCTTTGTATTTCTTCAATATTATGAAACTTACCTGAACGTAGCTTTAATGTCCATTTAACTAAATAGCAGCAAAATTTAGGCAATATTTTATATAACCTAGGCAGTTTAAAACTTGCAATTGAAGAAAGCATACCGTGATTATGAATTAGTTTTTGGATTACCACAGCAACCTCATCATCTCGATAAGGGCGAATATCATCAAACATTTAAGGATCTCTTTTGCTGTTAAACAGCGATTTATACAATAAAAATTGGTCGATATTATAACCGATATTTAAATGAAATGGTTTGTTTTGTTTTATTTTTACTTTTTAATAGCTCGGTAAACGAAGTTATTTCATTAACTTAACACTAAGAAAAAAAAATAATGAAAAATATTAAGCTAAATCAAAAAAAAGTAATTAAATTTTGCTACAGTTATGAGTAAGCACTATATGAATTGTTTTTCATATAAAAGCTTGTGTTTTTTGACTTAACCCATAAGTCTTAAAGTAGAGTAATAAATAAAAAGGAATAACTATGAAAATAAATCTTTCTGGTCACCACGTAGATGTTACAGATGGTATAAAAGAACATATAGATGAAAAGTTTTTAAAAATTTCTAATCACTTCCCAACACTTATTGCGTTAGACATTATCCTTTCTAAAGAGCACGGTAAACATAGCGCTGAGATAACGACCAATTATGAAGGCAGTCGTATTTCTGTTTCAGCTAAAGATGATATTATGTATCCAACTATTGCAGCGGTCGCCAAAAAGCTTGACGCAGCCCTTAAGCATAGAAAAGGCCAATTAAAGGCAAACTTACACAGTAAACCAAATTCTATTACTCCTGAAATAGCTCATGAGAAAGTTCAAGAGATGAACCTAGGTTAATTTTTAATCATTATATAGACAAAAAACTTCCGGGAGCTTCTAGCTCCCGTTTTCTTTCTCAATATTCTTTTTATTTACAGTGTTATACTGAAAAAAATAGTTAGTTGTAGATATCAAATATGTTAATCCTATCCAATAATGTTTCATTAGATGAAAGTGAACTCGAGTTAACGGCTATACGTTCTCAAGGAGCAGGTGGGCAAAATGTTAATAAAGTATCATCAGCCATTCATTTACGCTTCGATATAAAAGCCTCGTCCTTGCCTAACTTTTATAAAGATCGGCTACTTGCGTTAAAAGATAAACGAATCACTAAAGATGGTGTTTTAATTATTAAGTCACAGCAATTTAGGACTCAAGAGAAAAATCGTGAATCGGCATTAATGCGTTTAGTTGAATTAATAAAATCTGCAGTAGTTGTTCAAAAAGTTCGCCGAGCTACGAAACCGACAAAAAACTCTAAATTAAGGCGTTTAGCAGGGAAGTCTCACCGCAGCAATGTTAAATCACTGCGCGGTAAGGTGGCTGATTAACTTTTTATATTAAGCGTTTTTAATTCTTCGTCTTAAGCCAAAGAAAGCTAAAGATAACAATGCAAAATAAGATAATGAACCGCCGCCACCACCACCATCTGGTTCAGATGTAGAAAGTGAGGTGTTTTTCACTGAAGATAAAGTAGCATCAGTTACTACCGTAGAATCTATAACAGTAATACTATGAATTGTTACGAAATTTTCTACTCCAGGAACAAAGTTAACATCAGCACATTGTTCCGCAGTATAATCAGGCATAGGCACTTCTCTACAAATAAGTAAATCTGCCATGGAATTTATATTATCCATACCTTCGATGACTTCACCAAAAACGGTGAAACCACCATTTTGAGTGTCTAAGATTGAGCTATTATCTTTATAATTAACAAACCACTGACTTGTTGCACCATTAGGATTATTTCCCGGCTTAGCCATCGCAATAGTACCTTGTACACTAGAGTAAACAGGTTCATTTTTTACCGTGGCATTGGTATTAATAGGTGTTAACGGAAGACCGCCTTCTAATGAATACCCACCGGTCTGCATAACAAAATTTGGAACTAAACGATGTACAACCGTATTGTTATAATCACCATCAGTGACATATTTTAAAAAATTCTCTACTGTTTTTGGAGTTGTTTGATCATGCAAATTTATTTTGAAATTTCCTTGGGAAGTTTCAACTTCAACTATAGTTGCATTAGATGAAAAAGATAAAAGTGAAGTAAGAGAAAGTGTGCTAGCAACTGCTAACGATTTTAATACTGCTTTAGACATAATAACCTTTCAAAATTTGTGCGTAGCGCTGAGTGATTATCGATATTAAGACCATTAGCCATAAACAACAAGTGCTTTTCTTAATTGTAACTAAAAAGATCCTTCTAGAATGTGAACAGCTACCTAATCATCGCAATGCCAGAGTGAAAATTATTAATTCAGGGGGGAGTATGCAAAACATTTAGCCTGCATAATATTATATTAAATATAGTTGGTGCTAGGGTAAGGTCAGCGAAGCGGTTGAACATTAGCGAGTGATTATTAGAGAATTATTAAAGCGTAAATTACCTACTAACGGCTAATGTTAGCGCGAAAATAGGTATTTAACTGCAAGCATATAAATGTATTTCTTTGGCTTATAACGAGTGAAGAAATCGCTCGCCACGTGGTAAAAAATAATTGTCATAATTAAGGGAAAAAGCAACTTTACTTGATCGGCCAATAATTTCATTTCTAGGTATAAAACCAATTACACGGGAATCTGCACTATTATCTCTATTATCTCCAAGTACTAAAAATCGATCTGTAGGGACTGTCACAGTATTAAAGTTAGCAAGTTGTGACGCTACATTATTTAAGCGGATAGAATGAGACTGGCCATTAATGGTTTCTTTGCTCTCATGATGGTAAGCAATGCTTTTATCTTTTACTTCATAAGTAACAGCCTTTCCGTTAATAAATAGCTGATTGTTGGTCATTGAAATATTATCTCCAGGTACACCGATAACACGTTTTACTAAGCGTTTGTCAGCTGCGACAGAATCAAAAATTATTATGTCGTTCACTTGAGGGTCTGCAAGTTTAACTAAAGATATATGAGTGAAAGGAACACGAATATCGTAAGCCATCTTATTAATAAAAATTCGGTCTCCTTCAACTATAGTTGGCTTCATTGAACCGGTTGGCACATCGTTCCAGTCGGCAACCGCACTACGAAAAACCAGCATTAAACTAATAAAAACCAATAATGATTTATTTTCTTTCCATAATTTCAATAACATTTTTTTCATTTGGTATCCCTTAATAAGTATATTTTTATTGCTTTAGTTTGATTGAATAAAGGAAAAATTGTTCAACAGAATTGATAAAAACATGTAACTGAATATGAATAACGATAATTTGTGCAGAAAACATATAGTTTAAGACAGGGGAGTAAAATAAGGCTTGCTGAACAATGAAGCTCAGCAAGCAATAATAAAGGAAAATATTAAGGTTTCTTAAAGATTAAAGTAAAGCGGTCGGTATTACCTGTGACAGTTTTTCGGCCGACTTCGTAACGTAATTCATCATCAGGACGATAAAACATGTTTGACGATTTCTCTAAAATAAATCCAGCCTTCTGTACGTCAATGATCACACGTACAGGGTCTTCTCGACGAGCTAACTCTCGAGTTTCAACGGCCATATGACGACGAGAGTGATCTATAATTACATAGGTACCACCAGATTTTAATGCTGCAAAAGCTGCATTATTGAGTTTAGCTTTATCTTCATCGTTAAAGTTATGGTATTCGCGAATATTTAATACCATATCAGCATCGGTCATATCAAAAGACAGTTTTCCTAAATCGTAGCGATAGTCTTTACTGTTCCAAGATAATTCAATAGGAAGTTTATGGGTTGATTTGAAAGCGTCATGGTTAAGTAATTCATCCATTCCGGCTAACCACTCTTTTTTATAAGCCAAATGTAACTGACCTTTATCTGCGAGCAGCGGCGCAAGAATTTTTGTATACCAACCATTGCCAGGAGCAAACTCAATGACTTTCATATCTTGTTGAAAACCAAAAAATGATAACGCTTGAGCGGGAGAGCGATTACGATCTCTCTTAGTATCGGCTTCCGTGCGATAATCCATTTTCATGGCGGTATTTACATTGTCTATTAAATTATTTGGCGACGCTTGGCTACCAAAACTTTGTGCAAGTATTATTGTTGCAAGTGATAAATTAAACAGAGTTTTATTCATTTCTATCCATGGCCTTTTTGTAAAGTGTAATTGAGTTAAATATAAGAGTATTAAAATAGAAATATAATTTCGTGAAAAAATAAATATTTATTATTAACTTGAATTTTCTTTCAAAGCTAAGGAAGATCCACCATGATATTTTGGCTTAAGATTTAATATAAATGACTAAGAAAATAAAAGTTCCTTTGAAAAAAAAAGTCGCAGATGCGGCTGTAATAACCCTAGGTTTAACCGACCCTAAAAGTCCGAGTAATGTTGGTGCGGTAATGCGCGCTGCAGGCTGTTATCATGTAGATAAAGTACTTTATAGTGGTCAACGCTATGCACGAGCGGCAAAGTTTAATACCGATACACAAAGTGCAAGTAAAAAAATACCTTTAATTGGCGTTGAGTCTTTAATAGAAAATTTACCAGCAGGTAGCCAATTAGTGTGTGTGGATTTAATCGAAGGTGCAATACCATTACCAGCGTTTAATCACCCTAAAAATGCTATGTATGTCTTCGGACCTGAAGACGGAACAATTAGCCAAGCTGTTATTGATAAAGCAGATGCTGTGGTTTATATCCCGACTCATGGCTGTATGAACTTAGCTGCAACGGTAAATGTCTTATTATACGACCGCTTAGCTAAGTTAGAAGTACCTATAGGAGATAATGAGCTTATTCGAAAGAGCCGTGATACTAATAATACGGTTAAAGTAAAAGGCGAAAAGCTTTAATAATCATTTATAAAGTGAACTGTCTACAGTGTGAATAGATAAAAAACTTGACTCTATAAATGAAATATATATAATTCCTGCAGCTAGAAAGTAATACCTATATTTATGTACCAAGTTTCGACGTTATGTTAGTAGCTCGTCCTGTTTAATAAGTAATAGCAACACTCTCAGCATCATTGTTTTAGTCATTATTTAATAATTACTAGAATGCAAAAAATTACGATTTAAATATTTTAAATCATATTAAACAAATAGGATAAAATTATGTCTACAACTACTGGTACAGTAAAATGGTTTAACGAAGCAAAAGGTTTTGGTTTCATCGAGCAAGAATCTGGTCCTGACGTTTTCGCACATTTCTCAGCAATCTCTGGCGACGGTTTCAAAACTTTAGCTGAAGGCCAAAAAGTACAGTTTACTGTTACTCAAGGTCAAAAAGGTCCTCAAGCTGAGAACATTCAAGCTCTTTAATTTTGTTTTTTGAGCTAAGTTAATAATTTAACTCAAAACAAAAAAGTGCTAAAAAGGGTAAGACTTAGGTCTCACCCTTTTTTTGTGGGAAAAATTTACTATCTACCATGTTAAAATCCTATCAAAAGTTATTTTATAAAAATAACTTTCAGTACGATCATGCACAAGTGCATGCTGTCGCGAAACTGGCTGAACTCACTGCTTCTATATGTCACCAAAACAACTTACCTTGGTATAAGCTATTTATAAAAAAAACGCCTACGGTTTTAGGGCTATATTTTTATGGGCGAGTAGGCAGAGGTAAAACCATGCTCATGGATCTTTTTTATCAAAATTTATCAATACAAAATAAAAAACGTATTCACTTTCATCGGTTCATGGAAGAAGTGCACCTGCAACTCGCAGCATGTTCTGGACAGAGCGATCCGTTAAAAATAGTAGCTAGCCTCTGGGCAAAAGAAGTAAAGGTATTATGTTTTGATGAGTTTTTTGTCTCAGACATTGGCGACGCTATGCTTCTATCTGGTTTGCTTAATGAGTTATTTGATCAAGGTGTTGTTTTAGTTGCAACCTCTAATTGTAAGCCTGAACAGCTTTATCGTAATGGTTTACAAAGAGAACGCTTTCTACCAACCATAGATTTGATCAACCAGTATTGCCAAATACTACCTGTTGATGGCGAAGTCGATCATCGATTAGATAATTATCAAGTAGCACAAGCATATCG
>Ga0209291_1000600_pt1 | contig 33988 bp, 32 predicted proteins | sample GOMGulsemesocosm_FD_184633 | JGI IMG/M metagenome (GOLD analysis project Ga0209291, IMG submission 184633) | Methane-oxidizing microbial communities from mesocosms in the Gulf of Mexico - GOM9B Gulf of Mexico (SPAdes) (version 2) | ecosystem: Environmental > Aquatic > Marine > Cold seeps...
ACGAAACATTTTTAGAAAAAATAAATGCAGTGACTATTGCTGATGTAAAGCGAGTAGCAAACAAATATTTCTTGACAAACAATTCTAGAATTGTTATTGCTGGTAAAGGAAGTGATGTTGTGGAGAGCTTAGAAAAAGTAATGTACAACGGTAAAAAAATACCCGTTAAGTATTTTGACAAATACGGAAACCCTACTGCAAAGCCAGTATTTTCTAAACCATTACCAAAAGGAGTTACCGCACAGTCTGTAATAGACACTTATATAAAAGCTGTTGGTGGTAAGGACGTTATTTCTAAAGTAAAAATGTTAATCCTTGATGGTGACATGAACATAATGGGACAGTCTATGGCATTACGTATAACTAAAATGGCTCCTAACAAAAGTGCAATGACACTTACTCACCCACAAGCTGGAGTAGTAATGAAGCAAGTTTTTGATGGAGAAGCTGGATATATGATGCAAGGACCTAATAAACGCCCTATGTCAGCTGAGGACATTACAGAAGCTAAAAACAAAAAAGTATTGTTTGAAGAGCTATTTTTAGATATGTCAAAAGTAACCTTAGAAAGTATGACCTCTATAAAAGGAGAAGATGCTTATAAATTAAAAGTTACTGGATCCGGCGAGCCTGAATACAGGTATTATAATACTAAAACTGGTTTTTTAGTAAAAACAGAAACAACTAAAGAAGCACAAGGTCAGAAAATAACGATTTCTACTGAATATGGAAACTACACACCAACAAGTGGTATTCAATTTCCTTTTAGTAGAACAACTAAACAAGGACCTCAAACATTCGGAATGATCATTAAAAAAGCAACAGTAAACGCAGGTGTTACTGAAGCTGATTTTAAATAAGAACAATTAATTTTAGTTGAATAAAAAAAGCCGAAACGAAAGTTTCGGCTTTTTTTATTCAATTTGTGAATTTAAACTCAATAGCTTACTTCTTTCTATTTGCTAAAAACACCCCTAGCAAAATAACTAACGTTGCCAGTATTTGTGTGAAATTTAATTTCTCCTCATCTAACACCCCCCAAAACAATGCTACAATTGGAATGGTATAGGTAACTGACGATGAAAATATAGGGTTTGAAATTTGAACTAATTTATTAAACATCACTTTTGCTATCCCCGTTCCAAAAATTGCTAGCAATACGATATATAACATTGATGTTTGTACCAACTCTGAAGTTACTACTTCTGTCTTAAAAAAACCAGTACATAACAATACAACTACTGCAGGAATTGTAATTACTGCAAAATTACCAACAGCGATACTCATTGCACTCAAATCTTGCAAATATATTTTTATAATGTTTACGTTAAACGCATAACATACTGATGCGATTAATACAAATACACTGAACCAATAATTCTGATCAGGATTAAGGTTTGCGCCACTAACAATTAATAACAATGTCCCTACCAATCCTATAACAATCCCTATCACTTGATTTTTCCTAAAAGTCATATTAAAAAAGAAAAAACCAAATATTAAGGTATTTAAAGGCGTTAAGGAATTTAATATTGACACTATAGAACTATCAATTTGAGTTTCTGCTAAAGCGAACATATACACTGGAATAAATGTTCCCAAAAAAGAGGAAATAACAACGGCTTTGTAATGTTCCTTTTTAATTTTCTTTAAACTTTTAAATCCAATAATAAAAAGAAAAATAGCCGTGAAAACTATCCGTAATGAACCGAGTTGGTACGCTGTTAAGCCAATGAGTCCTTTTTTAATTAAAATAAATGAACTCCCCCATATTATGGAAAGTATCACCAAAAAAATCCACTTTAAGTTTTTGTTGTCCATAGTGCAAAAATGAAAAATATAACACAATAATCCGCTGATTTTCTTAAATTTGTACCACTAATATTATAAATACACTAAAAATGAAAACACTTAAACTAGTAGCTATTGCATTTGCTTTTTTAGCTACAATTTCTTGTAAAAAAGAGCAAAAAGAAGCTGAAGTTGTTACGGTTGACACTATTGAAGAAGTAAAAAAATCAACTATTTCTGAAGATGCCACATTAGCAAAAGTTGAGTTTAATATTGAAGGAATGACATGTGCAATTGGATGCGCTGCTAAAATTCAAAAAAGTTTAGGAAAAATGGATGGTGTTAAAAACGCTACTGTAGACTTTGAAAGTAAAAAAGCAGTTGTTGAATATGATGTTGATCAAGTAACAACAAACCTATTAGCTGAACGTGTTGTTGCAAATGGTGATCAGTTTAAAGTTTCCAACTTTCAAACAGCTACATCTAAAGGGTGTAAATCAGACTGTACTAAAGTATGTTGCGTTAAAGATGCTAAAAAATGTATCGTAAAGTGTAGTGCCGATTGCACAAAAGCAGATTGCGCAAAATGTGCTGCTAAAACAGCTGAATGTAAAGCTAAGTGTGCTGCTAAAAAATTAGAAGGAAAATCATGTAAAGCAGGGTGTACAAAACCATGTTGCGCAAAGAAAGAAACTAAAACTTGTAAACCAGGTTGCGAAAAGACTTGTTGTAAAGCAAAAGCTTAATAGTTATTCTTTTATCAAATAAAAAAGTGTCTAATCTGAGGATTAGACACTTTTTTATTTGATGTAACTAACACTTAAACCGAAAGTGTTTTATCCGTAATATTTCTTGAAATTTTAAATTTTTGCATGAATGTTAAGGATAAAATTACAGACGAACTAACTCCTTCTATCGCTAATATCAATAATAATATTTCTGGGCCACCAGCCCCCGCTAAATACCCCATTAACATCTCAGCAAACGGTGGTTCAATATGGAATAAATATACCCCCATAAAAATTACAAAGACAAAGGTAGCTATCACTCCAGTTAAAATCCCTGCGCCAAATCCTGAAAAGTATTCAAAGTTATCTTTTTCAATACTTTTTTTCTTTTTAATTACTGCATAAACTCCATAAGCTACTATAACTCCGTTTAAAACTCTTAACCAGTGATTATCATGTAGTCCTACTAGCCTAATTAATAAAAAGTAAGCAATCAGTGTTGCCCCTATAAGCAACCCATATTTAACACAAAGCGCATTTGATTTCATAATGTAATGTATTGATTCCCAGTATTAATTTACGAAAAAATAATGACTTTAACAGGAACGATTAATTATTTAATATCAATTACATTTTCAAAACAACACTATAAACATAAAAAAATAAGCGCCACACCTGACTATTCAACTCCGATGTTATTTAACTCATGAAATAACAATTTCTTTTCATTCAAAATCTTTTTATCGACAACATATGTTTCAGAAATAGAATCATGCCATCCTCTAGCAGCACTTCCTAAAAATGATAAATGATCAAATGGAATCATTCTACAAAAGCTCCTTTTAACTATTGATGATAACTCAGGCTTTCCTCCATACTGATCTACTACAATAGTTTTTGTAATCAATTTGCCTAATGATATTTGATACTTCCCCTCTAATACTATATAATATATTGCCATAAACACTCCAGTAAATATATAATCTACAATAGGATTCATTTCATCTAAAAAAGCAATAATTTGATAATTCTGAGCCTGTTCAGCAATCAAGCTAAAAGTAATTCCAAGGATAAAAACAAGGACAAAAAAGAGACCTCTATCAATTAAAAAATTGGCAAACCTTTTTCCTTGACTTGCATACACCTGTTCTTTTACTACATATTTATTTTCCATTTTATAATTTTTTAAATATTAAAGCACAATTTGAATATTCAAATTGTGCTTTAAATGCATTTATAATTAGCTCTAATTATTCATGTTTAATTTGCTACTATCCCTCGCAGCTAGTACATTCTTTCTTTTGCTTGAATTTCTGAGCGGCGTTCATACTGTGTTGGTAGTACATTGACTTGATTCCTAATTTCCAAGCTGTCATATATAAGTTATTCAAGTCTTTTGTTGGCATATCAGGATGTACCATCACGTTAATAGACTGACCTTGATCAATATGATTTTGTCTGTTTGCTGCTTGATATATAACCGTCATTTGATCTATTTCCGGATACGTCTTAAACACATCTCTTTCATGCTCAGTAAGGAATTCTAAATGCTGTACCGATCCATCATAATCACGGATACTTCTCCATACTTCACCAGTATTCTGACCTTTTTCTTCTAACAATTGAACTAAAAATGGGTTTTTAATTGTTGTTTTTATCTTAGCAATGTCCTTTACATAACTGTTAGACCAAATTGGCTCAATACCTTGAGAAACTTGCCCTAAGATAAACGCAGAAGATGTTGTTGGAGCTACGGCATTTAATGTTGCATTTCTACGACCATATCCTTTTAAAACTTCTGGCTCGCCATATAATTTAGCTAACTCTTCAGAGGCTTTATATGATTTATCTTTTATTGCCTTGAAAATTTCAGAATTTAAATTAAACGCTTCTTGACTATCAAAAGGCAACATTTTTGATTGTAATAATGAGTGCCACCCTAAAGCTCCTAGTCCTAATGCTCTATTTTCTTTAGCGAAAGTATATGCTTTTTCCATAAAGTCAAACGTAAGTCTATCATCACGATCCTCAGAATCTCTAAACGCCTCTAACTTTGTAATGAATTCTTCCATTACAGCATCTAAAAAGTACGTTAGCGTTTCTACAGCGTCAGTATCTTTCCATTTATCATAGTGCAATAAATTTATAGAAGATAAACAGCATACAAATGACCAATTTTCATTTGATGGCAACATGATTTCCGTACAAAGATTACTTGCATAAATTTCCAAGTTTTTATCTTTATATACGTCAGCTGCATTGTTATTAACATTATCTCTAAACAAAATATATGGATACCCGACTTCTGATCTAGATTGTAATACTTTTGCCCAAATAGTTCTTTTAGCAACATCACCATCTCTCATTTCTTCCATCCATTTGTCGCTCACAGTAACACCATGCGTCAACTCTTGAATGGGATTTCCTTCAGAACCAATTTCTAAAAACTCCATAACGTCTGGATGATCGATAGGTAAGTAGGGAGCAAAACGACCTCTTCTCACAGAACCTTGACTAACTACATCAACCATTTTTTCAAACAGTTGCATAATGTGTACAGCTCCTGAAGATTTTCCGTTATTCTTAACTGGTGCCCCTCTGTGACGTAATTTACCAAAATAACCAGATGTTCCTCCACCTAATTTTGACATCATACCAACTTCTGACTGAGTAAATAAAATATCCCCCATATCATCAGCTATATGCGAACCAAAACAACTGATTGGTAACCCTCTTTTTTTACCGAAGTTTGACCAAACCGGTGATGCTAAAGAGTAATACCCTTCAGCCATATAACCATAGAATTTATCTGCAAAACCATCTATTTTCAAGATTTTTTCTGCATTTTCTGCGATCTCTCTAATTCTTCCTTCTGGTGTTGCACCATCAGTAAGATATCCTGATTCTAAAAACTTACGACTATTTTCCGTTAACCATTTAATTTCTGGTTGACGAGTTGCTTTTTCAGCTTGCAAAGCTGCTTTTCTTGCTTCCACCAATTTATCTTGTTCAGTTAATGTTTGGCTTTGATTCTGACTGGTTAGTACGTCTTTTCTCATAATTTAAAATAGGTCGTCACTGGTTATACTTTTACTTCTTTTGGTGTAAGCGATAGATCTTTTCACAAAGAAATCTCCGTGTTTAGTCCCAATAATCTCATCGTCAAACCACTCTGTTTCTGCTAATAACGTTTCATCTACTTCGAAAACTTTTCCGATATTGATGCTTTCTAATGAATTATTAAATCGATTTTTAATAAACTCATTAATTACCGCCTTTGGCAAGAAATCTAATTCTCCTTCTTCAAAAATCCAATCAATAATTTTACTTTCTGATTCATATGCTTCTCTACATAAATCTTGAGTTAACAATTCATATTCTTTGTTAAACCAAGTTGGATTTTCTGCTTTTATAATTTTAATAACATCTATACCAAAATCTCCGTGTATTTGCTCTTCTTTAGAAGTTGCTTCTACAACATTAGAAATTCCTTTTAATACATTTTTATGCTTATTAAAAGCCATAATTATTAAAAACTGAGAAAACAGAGATACATGTTCTATAAATAAAGAAAACAATAATATAGACTCAGCAAACTCTTTATTATCTTCACTTTTAGCATTCTTTACAGCGGTTTCTAAATAATGAACTCGCCTCATAATTACAGGTTTCTTTTTTAAATTTTTAAACTCATTATTTAAACCTAATATTTCTAACAAGTGAGAATAAGCATCATGATGGCGTACTTCGCTTTCTGCAAATGTTGCCCCTACAGAACCAATTTCTGGCTTTGGCATTTTATGATAAATATCTCCCCAAAAAGTTTTAACAGCTACTTCTATTTGAGAAATTGCCAACATTGTATTTTTTATAGCACTACGCTCTGTATCATTTAAGCCTGTTTTAAAATCCTGAATATCACTCGTGTAATTAAATTCTGTATGAATCCAATAAGAGTGTCTTATCGCATCTACATACTCATTAAGCTGCGGATACTCATAAGGCTTTAAATTGATTCGTTTCTCAAAAATATTAGTCTCTCTGTTTCTAGCTTGCTCATTTCTATATAAAATATAAGCCTTTGCTACATTAGGAAAAGCACTGTGCATTAAAGAATCTTCAACAATATCTTGAACTTGCTCTACTGTTGGAATATAGTTAACATGATTATTCTTTCTTTCTAAAAGTGATTTTAACACATTTTGAGAAATCATTTCTGCATCAGCCCTAGTACCATTACCAACAGATATCATTGCTTTTTCTATTGCATTTGTAATTTTGTTCAGTACAAAATCACTCGTCTCATAATCTCTTTTTATTATTTGTATAATTTCCATAGTTATTTCACTAAAAAAGTCTATCTATTGGTGAACGATATGATATATATCATTCAGGATTCATTTCTAAAATAAGGTTATACTATTCTTTTTTATTTGGGGGTAAAAAAGCTATTTTTCGTTTTCCAAACTGCAAATAGATTTAATTCTATTTTCCTCACATTATAAAAACATAAAATATAATTTGCTTTTCTGTTCTACAAATATTCAAAATTGGATTAAATAATTAGCAAAAAAACGACAGAGCTTTTCAACAAGTTTTTAACAATTTTGGTAACAGCTTGTGTTTATTGATGTTAACAAGTGTTAACACCTAACGCACTAAAAAACAACGACTTAAATCTGCCGTTTATCGATGACAAGTGATAAAATAAGGGGGTTTGGCTATTTTATCCTAGCAAATAATTTAACCCATAAGTACTTATCCCCAACGGATATTGTTATTGTTGATTCTCATCACATACACTTCTTATACGAAGCATATTAATATAAGATTTACTTTTTATGTTCGTCTGCTATTTTCTCTAATTCTGAATACCAGCTCTCTCCGAACTTTCTAATCAATGGTTCTTTTAAAAACTTATAAGTAGGCACTTTTAATTCAGCTCCCAAAGAACAAGCATCATCACAAATTGGCCAACTATGGTAATTTACCGCTGAAAAAGAACTGTAACTCTGAATTCTAATAGGGTATAAATGACATGAAATTGGTTTTTTCCAATCTACCTCACCGGCTATATGAGCGGCCTCTATTCCGCATAAAGCAGTTTTGTTTTTTCCAAAAACAACATATGCGCATTCCGCGTTGTTCACTAGTGGTGTTTCTAAATCACCTAAATCCGTTGTGATTGATGTACCTTGTTCCTCAATAGCCGCAATTCCTTCTTTTCTTAAAAAAGGCTTTACCTTATGATAAATCTCCTTAAGCTTTTCAACTTCTTCTTTATCCAATGGGGCACCAGCGTCACCAGCAATACAACATTCGCCTTTACACGCAGTTAAATTGCACACAAAGTCCTTTTCAATAACATCCTCAGAAACAATGGTTTTTCCTATTTGAAACATCTCAACATCCTATTTTTAGTATCTTTACACCACAAAAGTAATTCTTTTAGTCGTTTTATATGACTACAATTAATTTTAAAGTATAATTTTGCATAAAAATCATCCCTATGAATATAGATCTTATTGAAATCGCAAAAGCAAGTATGATTTTATTTGCTGTTATTGATATTATAGGCTCATTACCAATAGTTGTAAAACTTAAAACAGCAGCTGGAGGAAAACTTGAAAGTGGAAAAGCATCATTGGTTGCAGGAAGCATTATGATACTATTCCTTTTTGTAGGAGAAAAAATACTAGAATTTATTGGTATTGATGCTGCCTCTTTTGGTATAGCAGGTGCATTCATTCTTTTCTTTATGGCATTAGAAATGGTTTTAGGAATTAATCTTTTTAAAGAAGATGAAAATACCGCTAAAACTGCCTCAATCGTCCCGCTTGCCTTCCCTATGATTGCAGGAGCAGGTAGTATGACTTCAATTTTATCACTTAGAGCCGAATACGAATCTGTTAATATTGCTATCGCAATTATACTAAACATTGCTTTTGTATTTTTAGTATTAAAAATGAGTGGCTGGTTTGAGCGAAAACTAGGAAAAAGTGGTATTGCAATAATCGAAAAAGTATTCGGAATTATATTATTAGCAATAGCTGTTAAATTATTTACCTCAGGAATAAAAAGTATCTTTTATTAAACAACGTATTATCAAATGAAAATAGCAAGTATTATATTAAGTGTAATTGCACTAGGATTAATCATTTTTAACATTACAAAAATAGATTTCAACAATCCTTTACAAGGAGAAAGCACTATTGCCTTAATTGAAATCATCGCTGCACTTATAGCAATCATGATCCTGGCCATCTTTACCATTTCAAAAAAAATTGAAAAAAAAGTAAATTAATAATGTTTGATACATTAATTATTGGTGGTGGAGCTGCAGGAATGTCTTGCGCATTAGTTATTGGCTCAGGCTTAAAGAAACCCTTTGCAGAAGGTAAAAAAGCAGGACTTATCGCTCATCAAAAAACATCACATTTACAAAAAGCGTTGTTCAACAATGTTCTTGGATTAACCCCAGGTACTCTTGGGGAGGACATCCTAAAAAAAGGTTTAAATCAGCTTTCTGAACTATACCCTGAGCTGATTCAAATTGAAAAAGAAAAAGTTTGTGAAATAAAAGATTGTATTAACTTCTTTGAAGTTATCACCAATAAACAAAACTACACTGCTAAAACAATAGTTATTGCAACCGGGTACACTAGCCCTTTTACTATTAAAGGATTAGAAAGCTACCTAGTACCTCATCAAATGGCAAAACCAGAAAAAGAAAGAGTTCAATTAAAAAACGTGCTTCATTTGATTAAACCTAACCTTTATGTCGCAGGATCACTTGCCGGTTGGAGAAGTCAATTTTCTATTGCTATTGGTAGCGGAGCTCAAGTAGCAACCGACATACTTACGCTATGGAATAATGGTGAACACACTAAAGTACATGATAAGAAACCAACAATGTAATCATCCCATAGTAAATGAAAAAAAATAATTTTGTTTGGTTTTCAGTATCATTTGTATTGATTATTGTGTTTTTTTTATGGTCTAAACTACTTCTTGTTTCTCTAGTACTATTAGCCATAACGGACACCTTTACCTTAAAACACACCCCTTCATTTTTCAAAAAACAACTCAACCCATTCTTATACACATCTATTAAATGGGGATGTTATATTTCCATGCCTATATTATTTGCTATTTTTATAAGAACCTTCTTTTTTGATGTTTATTTTGTCCCTTCAAGTTCTATGGAACGAACACTGTTTCCAAATGATTATGTAGTAGTTAACAAAATAACTTACGGAACAAAAATCCCAAAACGAATTCAGGACATTCCTGTTATTGGCGGATTATTTAAGGATAATCATAACAACCATGTATATGACTTATACACTCCTTTGCAAGAATTTAAAAACTTTAAAAGAGAAGACATTGTTGTATTCAAATCCGTTGAAGAAAATAATAGTTTTTTAATCAAGCGCATTATAGGTATGCCGAGTGATACACTTAATATTAAAGATACTCAAGTTTATATTAATGATTCTCTTTTAAAAGACAACAAAGTATACTGCTACAATTATATTGACAACTCAACAAAAGGAATTGAACTAATAAGAAACCACTCAAATAAAGAATATAACGATATAGATGCAAAACAAAAAAAAACTATTAGAAAGGATGTTAAAATAAAACCTAGAAAAGTATCATTCTTATTCCCTTATACAAAACGTAAAGAATGGACTCGAGACAATTATGGCAAAATCATTATTCCGAAAAAAGGCATGAAGATGATTCTTGATCAAAGTAATTTTGACATATATAAGTACATTATTAGGAACTACGAAAAAACAACTCTAAAACTATCAAAGAATAACCCCAAAACATATACCTTTAAAAATAATTATTATTTTATGATGGGAGACAACAGACACAACTCTTCCGATTCTAGAAGTTATGGTTTTGTACCTGAGAGCTATATTCAAGGTAAAATGGTTTCTGTATTTTCTAAAGAAAGGCTTTTAAACTAACAAGCTACAATACCTTAATAATCCAAAACTCAAGCCGAACTAAGACTTCTTTAATGTAAAAATTGGCAAGTAGAACAAAATACCAAGTAAAGAAAAAACCAAACCTCCCATTGTTCCAACGCCTAAGGCAAACCAAAACACTTCATTTTGCCCGTCCATAACAAAAGGAATAAACCCAATTATTGTGGAAAAAACAGTTAACAGAATAGGAAATATTTTTTGTTTAAATGCTAATAGATACAAATCTAATTTATCCTGATCAGGCAACTCTTTCTGTAATTTATTAAAGCCATTAATGATAAAAATAGAAGCGTTTACTGTTATTCCACTTAACAATACAAAACTTGCCAATCCTCCTTGGTCAAAGTTAAAATCAAACAGGTAAAAAGTCAAAAATACGCCTATAAAAGAAATAGGTATTACACTTAAAATAATAAAAGGCTGTTTTAAACTCTCAAATAAAATAGCACATATGAGATAAATAATCCCTAATACCAAGAACAATAGAAAAGCGTAGTTACTATTCTTATCTTGACCAAAAAACCATTGCTTCTCTGATCGTTCAAACGAATATCCTAAAGGCAATTTCGCTTCTAGTTCCTCCAATTTTTTATCTAAAAACTTAGATCCAAATTTAGCAGCACCTGTATATTGAAACTCTACTAATCGTATATATTCTTGATTTTCTTTATAAATGTTTTCCGCTTCACGCTCTTTTGTAACAACAGCAATATCTTTTAGGACTATTGGGGTATCTAAACTATCTAAAGGAGTGTTTTTTAAATGCCAAATATCAAATTTTTTAGATTGATTGGTCTCAAAACGAACAGGCATGTACTTTCCTTGAATACTCAAGGATACATCTTGGTATTTTGACAATGCTAGCCCCTGTAATTCGGTGACTATTTTAAATGATGAAACATTGGCCAAAGCCAAACGTTCCTTATCCATTGTAAAGTGATATTCAAACGAAGGTTTTCTGCCTCGATAGCTATTTTCTCTAACCAATACTTTTTGAATTCTTGGATGCTTTTCCAAAGAAAGCTTTAAACTATCTGCCCAAACATTTAAAGCATCATAATTATAGCCTTTTGCCTTTACTGAAAAATTAACCGGCTCATTAGCTCCTCCCCCATTATTAAAACCATTTCCTACTCCATAAATACTCCATTCCATCCCACCAAAATCTAACGCCTTAGCTATTAAACGCGATTTTAAAACAAATGGGAATGATGATTCTGACACTTCCTTATCAAAGGTGATCTCCAATTGTGCATAGTCACCACTATACACACTAGTCGTATATTGTTTTATTTGAACAAACTGCTGTAGGTAGCTCTCCATTCCTAAAAACACCGTATTCATTTGGTGTACTGTAGCTCCTTTTTCCATTGAAGCAGTAACATACAGTTTCGTTTCTTCGTTTCTATTATAGTAAGCGCTTTCAAAAACATAATAGTTAAACAATCGGAAGGTTCCTCCCAAATATTTGTCTAAATATGGTCGTGCATTTTCTCGATACCACTCATTACCCAAGGTTGTATTATATACTTGCTCATACCAAGTATCATTCTGTTCTAATTTTTGAGGCAACATAAAAATAGGCACCCCAAAAACCAATACCATAAAAATGATTACCGTTTTTTTAAAACGTAATTGTATTGAAATAATAGATTTATATACCTGATAGAATTTATTTTTCAAATTTATACTCCATTGTTGTTCTTTTTTCTCAGGAAGTGGTATACCCTCTAACAATGCGGGAATTAAAAAATAAGCAATTAGCAAAGAAACACTAAGATTTATACTAATTACCAAAGCAAAATCAATAAGGTTGACTTTATACTTTTCATCCAAAAAATAAATTATACTCAAGGCTCCTACGGTTGTTATCGTAGATGCTAGAATAGGTATAAATATATTTTTATTGTACTGATGCCTAATATGATCAATCATTACAATACTATTGTCAATAATCAACCCTAGTGAAATGGTGATCCCAGCCAAAGAATACAACTGAATTTCAACCTTAAAAAGGTAGTATAACAAAAAAGCAACACAAACATTAGCAGCTAAACTAAGTACAGCAACCAACAAATATTTAAAACTTTTACTTACCAATAGTATAAAAAGCAGTAATATGAGTATTGTATACAGTGTACGTTCATAAATTTTATCCAATTCTTGCTTTAAATACTCAGTACTGTCATAACTTTTGACAATAGAATACCCCTGTGGTAATTGTTTTTGAATCTGCTGTAACCTATCATCTACCTCTTTCGCTAGGGTTATGGTATTTGCATTTTTAGTAGCATACAAGTTCAAGGCTATCGTGTTTTCACCATTAATTCTGTAATAGCTGCCCGCTTCCTTTTCTTGCTCGGAAACTTCCGTTAATTCATCCAAATAGAGTGTTCTATTACCTACTTTACTTACAGGAATATGCCAATTTACTTGTGTTGTATATGCTGGTTGTATTGCTACGGAAATATAACTAGCAGCGTATTGAATTGCACCAATTGTTTCTTTTTTAAATACCAATTGCAAAGCACTAATTAAATCTTGCTTAGTTACTTTTAAGGCTAATAAAGTATTTCTATCATACGTTATTACATACTCCTTAGGACTGGCTCCATACACTTCTGTTTTATCAACATAGGGTACCCCACCAATTTGGGGTTCTATTTGTGTACTAACAACCTCCTGAATAGTGAAAGGAGTTGCTTGCGCATTAATACTGTATGACAAAAAAGCACGTTCTTCTTCATCATCTGGTCTGTTAACATTTATTACAGGGTAGCTTGTTTGCTTTGGTAATTGTTTATAGAGTTGCCTAATTAAGGTTGCTGTTTCAAAACGGGCCACATCTATATTAGTATACTTATCGAATTCCAAGGTAATATAACCAGACCCCTTGGAACTTTTAGAATTCACCCCCTCCAAACCTTTTAAAGTAGCAAAACTTGCTTCTAATTTTGAAGTCACGTCACGCTCCAAAGTATATGGTGTTGCACTTGCCCAATTATAACTAACTGTGATGGAGGGTAAGTTGGCACTCGGGTTTAGTTTTACTGATAATTTAGGGAGAATAAAAAGCCCTAACACAGTAAGAATACTAAAGGTGATAAATATTTTAAAAGGTGATATGTTCAAGTGATATAATTTACCGCAAACCTACAAGTAAAATAAAAAAATAAAAAATAAAAAACATGGGTAAGAAAACAGTATTTAAGAAACAATAGTCTTAAATCAATTCATTAAGCATAATGACATTTTAAATAATAAAAAAAAACTTGCTAAACGTGGGTAAGATTTTTTAAACTCTAGAACTATGAGGTATTATAATAACATTCTTTCGCGAAGAATACAGACACAAAATTTCTTATGTCTTTAAATAACAAGGAATACAAATTATTTTAAATTAAAATTATGAAAAAAAGAATTTTAGCAGTTGCTTTCGGAGCAGCTTTATTAATTGGAGGATTTGCTTTGAACACACAAAACGCTGAAGCAAAAGCAATGACTAATGTAGATAGGGGTGAATGGACAGCATATTACGGAGGAGCATCAGTACCTCAATACGAAATATGCGCAAGTGACTGGTGGACTGATGAATGTATTGTAGGAGATAAAAGAGGCCAGTACTAAATAGAATTAAGTTTTCTTAGAAAAATAACCAACTTTCATATTATACTCTTTAGTATAATATGAAAGTTTATTAAATATTTATTATGAGTAAAACATTATTAATAATATTATCATTAATGTTATTTTTCAGTTGTGAAAAATTTAAAAAAGACGACTATAATGAACTAGGTATAAACCCTGGTTACGGCAAGTCAATAAATAATACAGGTAAAAATATAACATTGAAAGACTCTTTGAGTATAAAGCTTCCTTTCTCTAGTCCTGTACAATATTTAGATTCTTATATATATAATGATTCTTTATTTTTTGGGATACATAATTCTAATAAAATTGATGTTTTTAACTTGTTGTCTCAAAAACATATTAAGACTCTTGAATTTAATGAGTATGAAATTGGAGAAGGTATTTTTAATGTTTATGTAAAATCACTTGATAGTATCTATATTACAAATTATTATCCCCCAAAAATTCATCATATTAATTATGAAAATAAATTAATTAATACGATATCTCCTGGCACTCTCCAACTTGACATTAATAATGAAAAAGTCCCTAAAAATGTTGTTAATTATAGGTTTCCAATTTCCCTAAGTTATCAAAAACCCTCAGTTAACAACAATTTAATGTATATAGCTATTGAACCAATTGGAGCTTCAAAACATTCGGGATTTAGAGAAACCCAGCGCATAGGGGTTTTTGATTTAAACAAATCTAAATGGTTAAAAAGCATTTGTAAGCCTGAAGGAATAATGTCATTAGAAGGTGTTTTTTTTAATCATGATTTAATGAATCCATTTTTCGTCAGGGTAGAGCAAAAACTCTATGTAACATACCCTATGAGTCATTATGTTTATATATACAGCTTAGACGGCGATTTAATAGATAAAAAACTTGTTTCCTCATCCTTTATTGAAGAAACACCTACGTCATTAAATAAGAACGATTTTGAAGACAAGCAAAAAGCCTGGAACTACAGAATTCAAACTCCTTTTTACGGCCCCCTATTTTATCATAAAAAAGCAGGAGTTTTTTCTCGAATATTTCATCAAGAACAAAATTTGTATAAAATTAAAGGGATTTTAAACGATGGATCAAAGAGAAAAGGATATGTTCTTTATTTTGATAAAAATTTAAAAAAAATAGGAGAGTATGAATTTAAAGATGCCAAATTAGGCATAGGAAAGGTTACTCCTTTTGACGATGGATTGTTGATTGGTAGATCTAATTTTTATTGGGAAAATGAGGATGAATTTATTCAAAAATTCATTTATAAATTTGAAAAAAAAAATAAGAATGATGTTTAAATTAAATATATCGAATATTAAATATACTGTTTTGGTAATTACTTTTTTTTTAAATTCATGCAATAAAAAATACAAATATGAAACAGGTGTTAGATTCTTTTTAAAAGAAGAGTTTAAGGAAGATATACTAGACGGAAGGTATTATTTTTTTCTTTTGGAGGATTGTAATAGCTGTCAAGGAGATAATTTGAATTTAAATTTATTTGCGAAAAACATCAATTTTCAAAAAGTAAAAATAATAATAATTGGAGAAGTATTCAATGATGAACAAGCAACTAAAGTAATGCAGATTACTGAAAAATACTCAGTATTTAGAGACCTAAAATCTAAAATTTATTCTTACGAAACAGGCTTTGGTAAATCAATGCTAATTGATTTTAAAAAAGATAATTTGATTCATAATAAATTTATCACTGATCCTTTAATTGACACATATCTGAAGGATTATTTAAATACAGACTTTAAACTTTATGATTTTTAATTTCTTGTAAGAAAAATATTTTTAGAGTTATGCTGTTAAACTTCGTCATAAAATATATTCTTTTTCACGGAGAGTACAGTTATAAAAAACAATAAATTTAGATTATACACGATATTTTGAACACGTTTACAACATCATAACGCAACCCAATGAAACAACTAACTATACTTTTTCTATTTTGCTTACTAAGCTGTAACGATACGCCCACCGTTACTACAGCTGAAGCTTTGGAAACAACTACTAAAGAGAGAACTAAAGGCGTCTCTGTGAACAGTCAAGTTTTAGAAAAGGAAGTTTTCCAAAAGCAAATCATTGCGAATGGAAAAGTAGCTGCCCAACAAAAAAGTGAGCTCCGTTTTAAAACTACGGAACGCATAGCTAGTATTAAAGTAAAAAACGGACAAAAAGTACGGAAAGGGCAGTTGTTAGCTAGTTTGGATAATGACTTGTTAGCAAATAAATTGGACAAAGCAAAACTAGATGTAGCAAAAGCGAATAGTAAACTGCAAGAGGAGAAAATAAATTACAGTATAAGCGATACTATTACTCCTGCTATTTTAAAAGAGTTACATATAAAAAGTGGTTATTTAGAAGCTCAAAACGCATTAGAAAATGCTCAATTGCTATACAACCAAACAATACTTAAAGCTCCTTTTAGCGGCGTTGTTGCCAATATTGAAACCAAAACAGGAAACTACATTACAGGTAGTGATGTTTTTTGCACCTTAATTGGTCAACAACAGATGGAGGTAGTGTTTTCTGTTTTAGAAAATGAAATGTCCTTTATAGCAAATAAACAAAAAGTTGAAATCACTTCTTTTGTAGATGCTGACAAAAAGTATGTAGGCTCAATTACGGAAATTAACCCTTTGGTGGATGATAATGGTTTGATACAAATTAAGGCAACTATTAAAACATCTGACAATTTTTTGTTTGACGGTATGCATATGAAAATTATCATTAATAAACCTTTAGTTAATGTTATTGTTATCCCTAAAGAAGCCTTGGTACTCCGTTCAAACAAAGAGGTTGTTTTTACTATAGAAGATGGTTTGGCAAAATGGAACTATGTAGAAGTACTAGATGAAAACAGGACTAGCTACGCTATAAAAAAAGGCTTACAATTAAGAGACACTATTATTACTAGCGGAAATATGAATTTATCACATGATGCTAAAGTGAATAGTACTTTTACTCCATAAAAACAAAACCTTTTTACAAAAAAACTCTCCACTTAAGGTAAGATTTTTGATTATTAGGAACTGTATTATAATTACATATTCTTTCGCGAAGAATGCAGACGGTAAATTTCTTATGTCTTTAAATAAATAGGAATATATTTTAATAACAAATAAAATAATTATGATTAAAAAAATGGTATTTACTGCTGCAATCGTAGGAACTTTTGCTGCTGGTATGGTTATGTCTATCAATGATTCTGAAGCTAAAAAAGTTATTTCTAACAACTATGATTGTTATTCTGCTAGCTCAGGGTCAAATGAAGGAGCATGGTTTTACGATTGTTCAGATTGCAGAAAAGTTGCTGGTGTTCACAGCGGTTCGGCGGGATCTTGTAGCAATTAATCTAGTTCATCAATTTTGATAATAGCATCAATTCTTATATTGGTGCTATTATTTTAAACATAAAAAAATGAAATACATAGTATCCATATTATTAATTTCACTTACCGTACTTAGTTGTTCCACAAGAAACACAAACATGTCTTTAGGATTTGACTCTACAATCATTTTAAAAGACCCAGAAATTGTTCTTAAAAAAGAATATTTCGCAAAACGTATAGTTGCAGTAGACAGTTTATTAATTGTACAAACAAATCAAAACAGCTCCTTATTTAAGGTATACAATGCCGAAAGTTTAAAGTATTTAAACTCATTTGGCAAAAAAGGCGACGGGCCTAATGAGTTTTCATACCCCTTTACAAATAGCCAATTTACTTGTGATGATGATGGAATAAAACTATGGACAAACGATTTATGGCGGTACAAAACATCTTTGATCAATGTATCAAAAAGTATCAAAAACAATGTAACGGTTATTGATAAAGTAATAAATCACAACCCAAAACACGACTTTACCCATGACTTAAATCACTACAATAATGAAGTTTTTTACGGTAATCATGGGCCAGATGCTATAGAACGTTTTAGAATTACAAAATATAATCATAGTACAGAAACAGTAACACACGCTGAGTTAATCCCAAAGGTTGACAACATGAACTTATTAAACAGAAGTTCTCAGTACGCCTTGTATTTTGATTATTTAGGCATCAAACCAGATAAGTCGAGGTTGGTTTCTGCTATGAACAAATTTAACAGAATAGACTTTTACGACCTAGACCTTAATCTAATAAATAGTTATTCTGAAACAGATGAAAATGAAATAACCGATGTAAAGGACATTTTACACAAAAGTGGTAAAGACTTAGTAAATCTTAGAAATTACTATTATTCTTTACAATGCTCTAATAGTTATGTTTATGCCTTACACAGAAATGGGCAATTAGCATCAGAGAATGGCAAAAAAGATATTAATGTTGATATACGTGTTTTTGATTGGGAAGGCGCTCCTAAATACTTATTAAAGGTGCCAAATGACTTAACCAGTTTTACTGTGGACGAAAAAAATGGTTGGATATATGGAGTCGACTCTTATAATGAGAAAATTTACCGCTACAAAATAAACCTTACTACCTAAATTATGAATACTATTTTTAAATATAGCTTATATACAATCGCTCTTATTTCTTTATTAGGAATAGGTTGGTTATTTGGAAAATCAGATTTTATTAAAAATAGAAACCTGACAACAATTAACATAGAGAATAATGTTCATGATTTTGGTGTAATCAAAAAAGATATTGAAGTACCTATTTATTTTACTTATAGAAACTCCGGAGACTCGCCATTAGTGATACAAGATATTGAAACAAAATGCGGTTGTACAGCCGCTAAATGGGATAGAGAACCATTAATGCCAGGAGAAACTGATAGTTTAGGCGTCTACTATGACGCTAAAGCACTGGGTTATTTTTCAAAAGAAGTTATAATACACTTTAATAGTAAAAAAAGCTTCGCTAAATTATTTATAACTGGTACCGTTAAAGAAGATAAGTAATTGATAAAATGGTGAAATTTCTAATCAATCGTCCCGTTGCTGTTTTTATGGCAACCCTTGCTTTTTTACTGTTAGGTATTGTAGCATCTGTGCGCATACCTACCTCCTTAATGCCGGATATTGCCATACCTGAAATTACGGTGCAATTAACCTACCCTAATAATACAGCAAGAGAGCTAGAAACAAATGTGGTTAGGCCATTAAGAAATCAACTCCTACAAGTAGCCAATTTAAAAGACATTGAAACTGAAACTAGAGATGGCTTTTCCACTTTAAAATTGCTGTTTGAATACGGTACCAATACCGATTATGCTTTTATAGAAACTAATGAAAAAGTAGATGCTTCCCTAAATTACTTACCTAGGGATTTAGACCGCCCAAAAGTAATAAAAGCCTCTGCAACTGATATCCCAATTGTATACCTTTCCGTTTCTTTAAAAGAAGACTATAGCGATGAGAAGTTTTTAGAATTAAGCGAGTTTACGGAAACTGTTTTAAAAAAACGTGTTGAGCAATTACCGGATATTGCTTTGGCAGATATGAGTGGGCAAACCCAGGGTGAGCTTATAATTACTCCAAATAAAAACAAAATTTTAAGTTTAGGTGTTAGTAATAACGAACTTGTTAGCGCCATAAAACAAAATAATTTTGAGTTAGGAAACTTACTAGTGCAAAATGGTATTTACCAATATAATTTTAAATTCTCCAATCCGTTACGCACCAAAAAGGATATTGAAAACATATACCTAAACATTCATGATAAGTTATTTCAGTTAAAGGATTTAGCATCTGTATCATTAAAACCTCAATTGGACAGAGGTTTGGTATATCATAATAACAAAAGAGCCATAGTACTTGCTATTATCAAACAGGCTGATGCCCGAGTATACGATTTAAAAGAAGCCTTAGAAGAACTTACAACTTCTTTTCAAAAAGATTACCCAAAGCTGGAGTTTGCAACCAACCAAGACCAAACACAGTTGTTAAAACTATCTATCGACAATTTAAAGTCAAGCTTATGGATAGGGAGTGTTTTAGCAATACTTATTATGTTCTTTTTCCTGAAAGATGTAAAATCACCTTTAATCATAGCCATAAGCATTCCAGTATCACTAATAGTTAGTCTATTATTAATGTACCTTTTTGGATTGTCAATAAATATTATTTCCTTATCAGGACTGATATTAGGAGTAGGTATGATGATAGACAATGCCATTATTGTTATTGATAATATTACTCAGAAACTAGAAACCGGCCTACCTTTATTTCAAGCTTGTACTGAAGGTACCAATGAAATTATTTCACCATTAATAAGTTCTGTACTAACAACTTGCTCAGTTTTTTTACCACTACTTTTTTTAAGTGGTATCACGGGAGCCTTGTTTTATGACCAAGCAATTGCAGTATCAATTGGTTTAGTTTCTTCACTGGTGGTCTCCATAATTTTAATCCCTGTAATTTATAAGCAACTTAAAAACAAGCGTTTTAGGTTTGAAAAATGGTTGCAGCTTGATGTTAAAACACAACATATTGACAACTGGTACGAGAAAGGATATCATTACTTTTTTGGTAAAAAATGGATTGTATATGGGATTTCGATCGGAAGTATTATCATTGCTGGAATTCTATTTCAAACAATGGAATACTCACAATTACCTAAAATTAACCATAACGAAACGGTAGTAAGTATTGATTGGAATGAGAATATTACTGTTGCGGAGAATCAATACCGTATACATTCTGTTTTGGAAGATTTATCAAGTATTAAAACTCAATTTTCACTTATAGGAGAACAACAATTTTTATTGCAACGAGAAAACACTAAAAGTTTTTCAGAAGCATCCGTATATATAAAAACGAATTCAAAATCAGCACTTAAAACCATACAAGAGGCTATTCAAAAAAGAGCACAAGGAATATATCCAAATAGTGCAATTAGATTTACATCACCTAAAACTATATTTGAATATATTTTCGGCACCAACAAAAGCCCCTTGATAGCACAAGTACATTCCAAATCATCATTAGAGGTACCCACAGAGGAAAATTTGAAAGAAATTAATGACTTATTAGCATATAAAACATCTTCTGAAATCCCGCTAAAACAAACGGCTTCAATACAAATAATTCATGAAAACGTATTACTTTATGATGTGAATTATAATGATTTAGCAAATGAATTAAAAACGGCATTTAATCAGAACTTTATTGATAATTTAAAGACGGCTAAAAAGTTTATCCCCATCAAACTGAATTATGAAGTGGTCGCTTTTGAGAATATTATCAACCAGTTGTTTGTAAAAAACAAGAATGGTGCATATATCCCAGTTAAAAATTTAATTAAAGTATATCATATTCAACAATACAAAACCATTACAGCCAATAGAAATGGTGAATATTTAGGTTTTGACATTAGTACACAAAACAATATAGAAACCGATATTAAAAGCCTTAAAAACACCTTTAAACAAAACACTGATTTTAATGTACGTTTTTCTGGTGGTTGGCTAGCTTTAAAGCAGTTAAATAACGAGTTAATACTCGTCATTATAATCGCGGTTTTATTATTGTATTTTATTATGGCAGCGCAATTTGAATCCCTTTGGCAGCCCTTAATTATTTTATTAGAAATACCTATTGATATTGGAGGAGCATTATTACTACTTTGGTTATTTGGTGGCACCATAAATGTCATGGCTGCAATAGGAATTGTTGTAATGAGTGGGGTTATCATAAACGACAGTATTTTAAAAATCCACACTATTAACCAACTACGTAAGCAAGGATTAACTGTAAATGACGCTATAAAACAAGGTGGTAAACTACGCTTGAAACCTATTTTAATGACCTCGTTAACTACCATATTAGCATTAACACCATTTTTATTTATGGAAGGTTTGGGTGCTGCATTACAAAAACCATTAGCCCTAACGGTTATTGGAGGAATGTTAATTGGAACCTTTATAAGTTTATACTTTATACCATTGATGTATTACACGTTCACAAAACCTCATAAAGCAAAAAAATAAAAACAACATGAAACATCTATTATTAGTTATAATCTTAACCTCTAATTTACTCACTGCACAAGAAAAATGGTCCTTAGAGGATTGTGTTTCTCATGCGAAAGAACATAATATTGATATTGTAAAACAACAGTTTCAAAACAATTTAATTACAGAAGATATTACTATTGCAAAAGGGAATTACTTTCCTGACCTAAATTTCTCAGGGTCTCAAGGTTTTAGCTTAGGGAATTCATTTAATGTATCCACTGGTGTTGGTCAGCAAGAGAGTAAGTTCAATAGTTTTAGTTTATCCTCGTCCCTTAACCTATTCAACGGCTTCAAAAACAGATATAACTTACAGAAAGCTAAATTAAATACTGAAAAAGGAGCTATTGATTTAAACAAATTAGGTTTGGATTTATCTTTAAATATCGCAAACAATTATTTGCAGGTACTATTTAATAAAGAAATTGTATCCGTTGCAAAGGAACAGGAGGCAATCAGTCAGCAAGAAGTAAATAGGTTACAGAAACTATTTCAGTCGGCTTTAAAATCTAAAAGCGATTTACTAGAAATGGAATCAACTTACGCCTTAGATCAAAAAGAGCTCTTAATTGCCAAAAATAATTTAGAGAATAGTTTAATTAATTTAAAGGAATTATTAGACGTAAAGTCAATAGACAATTTTGACATTAAAGGCATTCTTGTTGATGAGTTTGAAGATTCCACCCCTCTTTCAAATGTAAATGACATTTATTCAAAGGCATTAGAATCAAATCCCTTATTGAAGTCAACTCAATTAAGTAAAGATATTAATGAGAAGGAAATTCAAATAGCTAAAACTAATTTTTATCCAAGTTTAAATTTCAACTACTCTTATAGTAGTAATTATTACCATTTACAGGGGAGTACAGATGAAGTTTTTAATCAACAAACCAATCAGAATGAAAACAATGGTTTTTTGACTCAGTTAGAAAATAATAAAACTCATTATTTAGGGTTTTCCCTAACTGTTCCCATTTTTAATAGGTTTCATACACAATCAAGTGTTGACAAATCAAAAATAGCCCTTGAAATTACTCAAATAGAATTAGATAATCAAAAAAAGGAATTAGGACATAAAATTAAAATAGCTCATAATGATGTTCTCACGGCTAAAGCAACATTAAATGCAACACAATCTGCTGTGATATCTCAAGAGGAAGCATTTACTATTGCACAAAAAAAAAACAAAAAGGGATTAATTAGCTCTTATGAATTCTTGGAAAGCAAATCAAAATACATTCAAACACAATCCGAACTCATAAAAGCTAAATATGATTATATGTTTAAAATAAAGGTTTTAGAATACTATTCCAATTAAATCTCAAACCTATAAATAAATTTATTCACACAATCCACAATCATTAAAATTTGCACCTCGTGTAATTCCTCAAAAAAATCATTCTGATTACTTGGAAAGCATTACTCTATAAATTAAAAAAACCGAGCTCTTCAGCTCGGTTTTTAATCAGTGGTTTTACTTAATACGAAAAAAAACTTTTTCTTATATGGGTCAAATATAACATTATATCTTTAACACATGTTAAGTTTTGTGATTTTTTTTACATTTTTATTTTTGAAGTAATTCTTTTACTTTTTGAATCATCATATCATCCTCATCTTTTATTTGATATGCTAGGTTTTCATCAAATATTTGGGTTGCAATGGCTGCTTTTAAGGAATGCTTAATTACGGCAGCATAAGTAACTGTATCTATAGTCCACTGCTTTCTAGCAATGACATTTACATACTTTTTAAAATCTGAAATTATACTATCGGACACCTCATAACTTGCTACAAAATCCTCACGAGTCAAATTACTATAATACTTTCTTTCCTTTTCCAGTACTTCAAAAATAAAATTATCTATAACCCTAGAATTAATTGCAAAAGAGACTTTTTCATACTCATCATTCGCATCAATAGGCACAAACACATCTGGAATAATTCCACCTCCTCCATACACAACTTTTCCTTTTGGAGTGGTGTATTTTAATGAATCTGCCACCTCTATTTGTGTAGAATCTGTTAATTCTCCTGAAATATAACGCTGCGTATATTCATCATAATAATCATGTCCGTCTTTTGAAATATATGGTTTTTGAATTGATCGACCAGTTGGAGTATAATACCTTGAAACCGTTAAACGAACTGCACTACCATCTCCTAACTGCATTTCACGCTGCACCAATCCTTTTCCGAATGAACGCCTCCCTACAATAGTTCCTTTATCATTATCCTGTAATGCACCGGCGACTATTTCACTAGCTGAAGCTGATTCTTCATCTATTAAAACAAAAATATTACCCTTTTCAAAATCACCTTTATCGGTTGCAAAGAATTTTTGGATATCCCCTTTTTTATTTTTTGTAAACAATATCAGTTTATCATCTTCTAAAAACTCATCTACTATTTGCTGTGCTCTATCCAAAAAACCTCCAGGATTCCCTCTTAGGTCCAAAATAAGACTCGTCATCCTTTCTTTTTTTAGCTTTTTCAGTTCCTTCTTAAACTCTCTATACGTTGTTTCTGCAAAACGGTTTATTTTTATATACCCTAACCCCTCTTCAACCATATAGGCTATTGGAACACTTTTTATAGGTACTATACCTCTTTTTATAGTAATATCAAACTTCCTTTTTTCAGCTGACCGATATACCGTTAAAGCTACCTTTGAATCTATTTCTCCTTTTAATTTTTTAATTACTTTTTCATTAGTAATTCCAATACCATATAAAGTGTCATTATCCGCAAGTAATATTTTATCTCCAGCAATTATACCAGCCTTCTTACTAGGGCCACCAGCAATTGTTTTTATTACTGAAATAGTATCATTGTGGACAGAAAAAGAAACACCAATCCCTACAAATTCACCATTCATGGACTCGGTGACTGCACTTAAATTTTTCTTTGGTATATAAACAGAGTGCGGATCTAAATTTCCTAGAATTTTATTCACGGTAACATCTACAATACTATCCGTATTTACCTCATCTACATACTCATTATCAATATAGTCAATTAACTTACTTAGCTTTTGTTTTTTAGAGGACTCTACAAATAAATCAGTGCCTGAATCAAAATGAAATAACCCACCTACCCAAAACCCAATGGCTAAGGTAAACCCTATTATTATTGGTAAATATTTCTTTTTATAAGTCATTTAAACATTCCTTAAACTATACTTTCTTCTTGTAATTGCATTACTTCTATTCCGGCTTTTTCCAAAAATTTAATTCCAGAGTCATCCTTGTACCCATCTTTATACACTACTCTTTTAATCCCTGCTTGATGTACTAATTTACTACATTCCTTACAAGGTGAAAGCGTAATATACAATGTTGACCCCTCACATGATTGCGTTGATGCTGCAACTTTTAATATTGCATTTGCCTCAGCATGCAATACATACCATTTGGTATACCCATCTTCATCTTCACAATAATTATCAAAACCAGTTGGAGAACCATTATATCCATCAGAAATAATCATTCTATCTTTCACTATAATTGCCCCGACTTGTTTTCTGATACAATGAGAAAGTTTTCCCCACTCACTCGCCATTCTCAAATAGGCCATATCATATCGCAATTGTTTCTTTTCTGACATTATTTACTTGTTGTATTACTAAACTACTAATTAATCAGTGTTGTTTGTATAAGTTTTTGTTAAAAAATCATCTTGACAGCAACATTGGTATCACCAAACCTAACGTAATTGAAGAAATCACCAATACCCAATCTCTTTTAGAAATACTCAATACACCTTGAGCAACACTAGCTAATACCAAAACAACAATAACTACTATTATTTGTGCAACCTCAACTCCTAGAGCGAATTCTATTAAAGGAATAAATTTATAGTCCGTATTTCCCACTATCATTTTAAAATAACTAGAAAACCCTAACCCATGTACAATCCCAAAGAAAAGTGTTACAAAAAACACTAGTCCAATTTTGGTGTTAGCTATCATTTTTCCTGAAGAAAACATATTAAATAACGCTGTAACAGCAATGGTAACAGGAATAACAAACTCTACTAAACTACTGTTAACTGAAATAAAACTATAGCTTGACAATATTAAAGATATAGAATGTCCGACTGTAAAAACAGTAACCAAAAATAATACTTTTTTCCAATTTGAAAACAAATAAGGAGCTGCCAAGACTATCAAAAACAACACATGATCATATCCTTTAATATCCAACACATGTGTCAATCCTAATTCAAAAAAAAGCTTTAATTGTTCCATATTTCAAAACTACGCAAAAAAAGCGACCTATCTAATCACTAGTATTTAATTTACTTATCGAACTTTAATCTCTTGACAAATAGCGTCCAATAAAATAAACCAATGTTGACAAAGCTCCAATCGCAGCCACTAAATAGGTTCTTGCCGCCCATTTTAAAGCGTCTTTTGCCCCTGCATGCTCTTCTCTTGTTAACATGTTTTTGTTTTCCAACCAAGCTAAAGCTCGTCTACTCGCATCGTATTCCACTGGCAATGTAATTATACTGAACAATGCCATTATTCCATAGATCACAATACCAGCTAACAAAACCATTTGCCCCATTGCCGAACTAAACGACAAGGCAATCCCTCCTATAATAATCCATTGCGACAAGCCTGAGGCTACATTTACTATCGGAACTATTTTTGACCGCATTGTTAACCATGAATAGGCAGTTGCATGCTGAACTGCATGACCACATTCATGAGCCGATACAGCCGCTGCAGATGCATTGCGCTGACTATACACCACCTCACTTAAATTCACCGTTTTGTTTCTTGGATTGTAATGATCCGTAAGTTGCCCTGGAGTAGAAATTACCTTAACATCATAGATACCATGATCTTTAAGCATCTTATTCGCTATTTCAGCACCAGTCATTCCGTTTCTTAAATGAATATTTGAATACTTTTTAAATTTACTTTGCAAGCGCCTACTTACCAAAGAACTTAAAAACGCTATTACTACTGCTATAATATAATATCCCAACATAATTTTTGTTTTTATAAGTTTCCAAAAGAAATTCAACAAAAATCTAGCCACTATTATTAAATGATAAATACTGACATGTTGACTGTTAGCTATTTTTGAACTTAGATCAAAACAATCATTCTTTCCATTGTAGACTTTCCATAAGCACCTCTATATCTTTTTTAAGATAATGAGCAGCAGGAAGGATGGAATCATAATTAGGTTTTACGTTGAAGTAAGCTGCTCCTCGTAAAAAATGTTTTTTATTATCCGTGATATAAAACTGTACCGGAGAAGCTGCATCGCCTTCTATTTCATACACCATTCCATAAGCATTATGCTCTTTATCTTCAAAAGGATACGCCCCAATACTTTCCGCTTTCTGAGTATGCTCCTGAGTTAAGTTTTGAGCATCTCTTAACGATCTTTTCAACAAGTCTCCATCTACAGCTATGTATGTCAAATGTATTTTTCCGTTTAACAACGGATAACTTAAATTCACTCCACAATATTGACCTCCACCTCTCGGCTTTTCAACTTCTGTAATCCTGTTAACATCAAAAGTAAATGGACAGTCAGTTAAATATTTCTTATAAACCGCCTCTGGATATTCCAATTTTAAATAGCCTTTTGGTTTAGGAGTTGGTTCTTCCTTACACGAGGTAAAAACCAAAGCAAAAAACACTACTAATATGACTACAAACTGTTTGATATTCTTAATTTTATTTGTTTTTTATAAAAATTTATTTCTATTACTTTAAACTAGCAGATTTAAAATGACGATTTAAATTGCTCCAAGAAACGAACATCATTTTCATAAAACATTCTAATATCCCCTATTTGATGTAACAACATTGCAATACGCTCTATTCCTACACCAAAAGCAAATCCTGAATACTCCTTAGGATCAATCCCACAATTAATTAACACATTAGGATCTACCATTCCACATCCTCCAATTTCTAGCCAACCTGTACCTTTGGTAATTCTATAATCAGTTTCTGTTTTTAATCCCCAGTAAATATCTACTTCAGCACTTGGCTCCGTAAACGGGAAATATGATGGACGTAAGCGAATTTTAGATTTCCCGAACATCTCTTTTGTAAAATACAATAAGGTCTGTTTTAAATCGGAAAAAGAAACATCTTTATCAATATACAACCCTTCTACTTGATGAAATATACAGTGAGATCTTGATGAAATAGCTTCATTTCTAAACACTCTTCCTGGAGATATTGTACGTATAGGAGGTGTATTGTTTTCCATATAACGTACTTGCACAGAACTAGTATGAGTCCTTAATAAAATATCCGGATCGGTTTGAATAAAAAAAGTATCCTGCATGTCTCTTGCTGGATGATATTCTGGTAAATTTAACGCTGTAAAATTATGCCAATCATCTTCTATTTCTGGCCCTTCAGACACATTAAAACCAATGTTTGCAAAAATGTCAATGATTTGGTTTTTAACCAATGAAACTGGATGTCTTGAACCTATTGAAATTGGCTCTGCTGGTCGAGATAAATCACCATAACCACCTTTCACCTCTTCTTTAGATTCTAGTTCTTCTTTTAAGGTATTAACTTTATCTTGAGCAGTAGATTTAAGTTTGTTTATCGCTTGACCAAATTCTTTTTTCTGATCATTAGCTACATTTTTAAATTCAGCAAAAAAGTCATTTAAAACTCCTTTTTTTCCTAAATATTTAATTCTAAACGCCTCAACTTCTTCTTTAGTTTGCGCCTTAAAATCTTCAGCTTCTCCAATAATCTCCTTAATCTTATCTATCATCGTACTCATTTTTGCAAATGCAAATTTACAACTATTATTTATACCAATTTAGCTTTGTAGCAACGTATTAAATTGATATTATTTATGCTATTATTTCCTTTTCTAAAAAATATCCAACAACAGCTTCTTTCATTAAAATGGTTTGCTCACCAGCTTTTAAAACAGGTAACTCCTCCAATATTTTATAATGTGGCCAACCATCATCATCAAAAAAATCAAACTCATAATACCCATAAGGCTCCAATAGCCTGCAAATGGCAATATGAATTAAATTTACTTTATCGTCTTTCTTAAACTTCCTATCTAATTGCCCTAATTCCTGTACCCCTATTAAGTATATAATACTATCTAAATCCAATGGATCACCATCAGAAAATTGACCAGACAAAATACTAACCACATTATCCCAACGCTCTTTTAATTGCTCATCTCTAGCCATAACATCATTTTAAGCTGCAAAAATAAGGAGTTTTTAGTAACTTATATCCTAAATCACACAATTTCACAAAACCAATTAAGAGCAATTTAAACAAGAATCGATAGTTTTTTTGAAAGATGCTTACTTAGGAAGTGTCAATTTTAATTGTTTAATTCGCTTTCTATCTAACGATTCAACTGTAAATACATATCCTTCAAAAGTTATTTTTTCATTTTTTTTAGGAAACCCTCCTGAAATCTCTAAGACAAAGCCTGCAATAGTTTCAGCTTCTCCTTTATTTTCTTCGAATAAACCAATATTCAAATCGGTAACCTTATATATATCCTTTAATGACGTTTTCCCTTCAAACACAAAATTATGCTCATCTAATTTTGAATACACCAAACTATCATCATCAAACTCATCATTTATATCACCTATAATCTCTTCCACAATATCTTCCAAAGAAACCACTCCTGAAGTTCCTCCGTATTCATCAACAACGATTGCTAAATGTACTTTTTTCTCTTGAAACTCATTAAGTAAATCGTCTAGTTTCTTGTTCTCAGGGACAAAAAATGGCTTCCGAATTAATTCTTGCCATTTAACTGATTTACTTTCTAAATAAGGCAATAAATCTTTAGCATACAGCACTCCAATTATTTTATCTAGATTTTCTTCATAAACAGGAATTCTAGCAAAGCCTTCTTTTGTAATTTGTTTAATAATTTCAAGGAAAGACGCTGTGACATCCAATGCAAAGATATCCATTCTTGACCGCATTACCTCCCGAGTATCTGTATTCCCAAAAGAAACAATCCCTTTTAATATCTTTTGTTCTTCATCAGTTGTTGCTTCATCATCGGTAAGTTCTAATGCTTGAGACAATTGATTGATACTTAAGTTTGATTTTGATTTTGCGAGTTTATCTTCCAAGTATGTCGTTCCTGCCTGCATAGGAACACTAAACATTACCAATGTTTTTTTCAAGAAAAATAATGGTTTCGCCATAAAACCAGAGAATTTTTCATTATTCCTGCTTGCGTACACTTTAGGTAGTATTTCACCGAATAGTAAAATCAAAAAAGTTACTATTATAATTTTAAAAAAGAAGGAAAGACTTAATTCAAAAAAAAACAAATTAAAAGTCACATCTATTTGATCAAAATATGGATCAAAAGCGTTAGCAAACAATAATATAGTAGCAATATTTATAAAATTATTTGCCACTAATATTGTAGCCAATAACCTTTTGGGATTTGCTAATAGCTTAGCTACTAATTTTCGATTTTTAAATGTTTTGGATTCATCGTCTAACTGTGTTTGATTTAATGAGAAAAAGGCTACCTCAGATCCAGAAATTAAGGCTGAAAAAATTAGTAACAGAATAAGAGCAACAACACTGATTAGTGAGCTACTACTAAATAACGCTATGAAAAACGGAATACTGGGGTCCAATAGATATACTATTTAGTTAAACTTAAATTAAAAAGGCAAATCATCATTATCATCCGCAGGTTGTTGTGATTTTGGTTGCTGCGGTGTAGCAGTATGTTGACCTACACTTGGAGCCTGTTGCTGTCCTGCCCCATCAGATTTTGGTGATAAAAATGTAAAATCTTGTACTTGAATTTCAGTAGAATATCTAGTATTTCCATCTTCTCCTTGCCATTGTCTGGATTTTATTCGCCCTTCAACATATATTTTATCTCCTTTTTTAAGGTATTTTTCACAAATTTCAGCAGCTTTATTACGTACTACAATATTATGCCACTCTGTATTAGTAACACGCTCACCAGTTTGTTTACTGGTATATGTCTCACTTGTAGCAATAGGAAATCTACCCACACAATTACCTCCTTCGAAAAAATGCATTTTAACATCGTCTCCTAAATTCCCGATTAACATTACTTTATTTAAAGTGCTCATAATTAATTTTGTCTTTATATCAAAAATAGTAAAATTTTAATTCATTTAAAAAGAGAACTCATTAATAAAGTTTGCAATTAAAACTGATACTGGATAATCATATATCTCTGATATTGGAATAGCTGATTTTAACTTTTCATCTGTAGTTACAATCCAAAACCTAGTATAAATATGCTGATGCGACAATTTATGTACAATTTCCTTTTCATTATACATACTCAACTTAAAAGCCCCAGTTAACAATTCCTTATGCTCCACTTTACCCAATAGCTCATCATATTCAACGACTCCATCTGTTTCAATCAAAGGAAACTCATACAAATTAGCCCATATTCCTTTCTCTGGTCTTTTACAAAACATGGTTGTTTCATTACTAGAAATCGGAACTAGATAGTTAAAGAAACGTTTTCTGATTTTTATTTTTTTTAATTTTACAGGAAGCCTACCAACATCATCATTTTTCAATGCTATACACTTAGAATTAAAAACACATGATGCACACTTAGGTTTTTTAGGAGTACAATGTGTCGCGCCAAACTCCATAATAGCCTGATTATGCGTATCGGGACATTCTATATCTATTAGTTCTTGAGATAACTCAGAGAAGAACCTCCCCCCTTCTGGAGTATTAATTGCTTTATCAACACCATATAACCTAGCCAATACTCGAAACACATTACCATCTAAAACCGCTTTTGGAGTTTTATAACAAATAGATGCTATTGCACTTGCAGTATAATCACCAACCCCTTTTAGTTTTTTTAATTCGGTGTAATTATCAGGAAACACACTATTTAACTCATAAGTTACATACTTTGCTGTAGCATGTAAATTTCTTGCTCTGGAGTAATAACCGAGTCCTTGCCATAATTTTAAAACTTGTTCCTCACTTGCATCTGCTAATTCATTTACTGACGGAAATACGTCAATAAATTTCAAATAATATGGCAATCCTTGAGCAACTCGTGTCTGTTGTAACATAATTTCAGACAACCATATTTTATACGGGTCAACCGTATTTCGCCACGGAAGGTCACGCTTGTTTTTTAAGTACCAGGATATAAGATGTTTAGAGAAATTTTGCATTTTAATTTATATTTGGCTAAAATAAATTTTTATCTGGTTAAATTTTAATCAATTAGCATTTCTGTTTGGAATATTAATTAGTATATTTGCAGACCTAAATTTTACAACAAAAGGACTTAATAAATTTAATAGAAATGACAAAAGCAGATATCGTAACTAAAATTTCAGAAAAGTTAGGAATAGAAAAAGGTGATGTACAAGCAACTGTTGAATCTTTTATGAATGAGGTAAAAAACTCATTAGAAAGTGGTGACAATGTATATTTAAGAGGTTTCGGAAGTTTTATAATTAAAACTAGAGCTGAAAAAACTGGGAGAAATATTTCAAAAAACACTACAATTAAAATACCAGCACATAATATACCTGCATTTAAGCCAGCTAAAGTGTTTTTAGAGGGTGTAAAGTCAAATGTAGAAGTAAAATAAAAACGAATTATTAATCTAAAAAATTTCAAGTTATGCCAAGTGGTAAAAAAAGAAAAAGACATAAGGTAGCTACGCACAAGCGTAAAAAGCGTAGAAGAGCTAACCGTCACAAGAAAAAGTAGTTTTAAAACTACTTTTTCTTTTTTAAGTAAGTAGTTAATTTGAAGACATTTTAACTACAGTAAAAAAGAGTAACCATCTATACTATTATGGTATGGATTAAATTAATTAAAGAGTGAACAAAGAATTAATTATCAGATCCAGTTCCTCAAAAGTTGATTTTGCCTTATTAAATGATGGGAAATTAATCGAATTACACAAAGAAGAGAATAGTGAAAACCAATTTAATGTAGGAGATATCTTTCTTGCTAAAATTAGAAAAACTATTCCTGGTCTTAATGCAGCTTTTGTAAATGTTGGCTATGAAAAAGATGGCTTTTTACATTATCACGATTTAGGACCAAAAATCCCTTCTTTACTAAAATTCGTAAAAAGTGTAAGCACCGGTAAATTAAAAGATTTTAATCTGAAAAATTTCCCGTTTGAGAATGAAATTGATAAAGACGGAAGCGTTAATGACGCCTTAAAGTCTAATCAATCAATTCTCGTACAAATTGTAAAAGAACCAATTTCTACAAAAGGACCTCGATTAAGTTCAGAATTATCTATTGCTGGACGTTTTATTGTTTTGGTTCCTTTTTCTGATCGTGTTTCTATCTCTCAAAAAATTGAAGATAAAGCTGAGAAGAGTCGTTTAAAGAAATTAGTTCATAGCATTAAACCGAAAGGATTTGGTGTTATCGTTCGTACAGTAGCGGAAGGCAAAAAAGTAGCCGAACTGGACAAAGACATGCAAAATTTGTTGTCCAAATGGACAGCAATGTGCAAAAAACTTCATAAAGCAGAAGTTCCTTCAACGGTTTTAAGCGAAATGAACAAAACCTCTTCTATTTTAAGAGATTTATTTAATGATTCATTTTCTGCTATCCATGTTGATGACAAAGCGCTTTATGGACAAATTAAAGAAACGGTGCAACGTATTGCACCAAAGAAAGAATCAATCGTCAAGTTACACCAATCTGATATCCCTATTTTTGAAAAATACGGGGTTGAACGTCAGATTAAAACAGCGTTTGGTCAAACTGTTTCCTCTAGTAAAGGAACGTATTTAGTTATTGAACACACCGAAGCTTTACATGTAATAGATGTAAACAGTGGTAATAGATCTAATAAA
>Ga0209291_1000601_pt1 | contig 33942 bp, 32 predicted proteins | sample GOMGulsemesocosm_FD_184633 | JGI IMG/M metagenome (GOLD analysis project Ga0209291, IMG submission 184633) | Methane-oxidizing microbial communities from mesocosms in the Gulf of Mexico - GOM9B Gulf of Mexico (SPAdes) (version 2) | ecosystem: Environmental > Aquatic > Marine > Cold seeps...
ATTTTTAAATAGCCTTTAGATATAAGCAAATAATTTGGAGTTTAAATTAATGAGTCCCGTCTACAACTTTTGTGCTGGTCCAGCGATGCTACCGGCCGCAGTGATGAAAAAAGCGCAACAAGAATTTATTAATTGGAATGATCACGGTATTTCGGTGATGGAATTTAGCCACCGTGATAAGCATTACATGGCGATGGCAAGTGAGGCCGAAGCGAACTTACGTAAGCTAATGAACATTCCTGACAATTATAAAGTATTGTTTAGTCATGGCGGCGGTCGCGGCCAATTTTCAGCGGTACCACTAAATCTGATTGGACTTACTGGCAAAGCGGATTACTTAGTGACTGGTAGTTGGTCAAAATCAGCGATTAGTGAAGCGCAGAAATATGGTGAAGTGAATATCGTCGCTCAGCCAACAACCGTTGATGGATTAAACGTTGTCGCGCCGCGCGAAAGCTGGCAGCTCAGCGATGATGCCGCCTATTTTCATTATTGTCCCAATGAGACCGTCGATGGCATCGAAATGCTCGAAGAGCCGAATGTCGATGTGCCATTAGTGGCCGATTTATCATCAACGATTTTGTCACGCGAAATTGATGTGTCTAAGTATGGTGTTATCTATGCCGGCGCGCAAAAGAACATTGGGCCGTCAGGCTTGGCGATTGTGATTGTACGTGATGATTTATTAGGCCATGCCCTTGGTGTGACGCCATCGATTTTGGATTATAAAATTACTGCTGATTCTGATTCGATGTATAACACGCCGCCAACCTTTGCGTGGTATTTAGCAGGTGAGGTGTTTAAGTGGTTACTCGATAACGGCGGCGTTGCTGCGATGGAAAAAGTAAATCAACAGAAAGCCGATTTACTGTATGACTTTATTGATACTAATGATTTCTACGCGAACAAAGTTGCACCGCAATATCGTTCACGCATGAATGTGACCTTCTATTTAGCTGACGAATCGCTTAATAGCGAGTTTATTACACAAGCTGAAGCAAAGGGTTTAATGGCCCTTAAAGGTCACCGCAGTGTTGGGGGGATGCGTGCCAGCATATACAACGCGATGCCATTAGAAGGTGTTCAAGCGTTAGTTGATTTCATGGTTGAGTTTGCTAGCAAGCATCAGTAATTGCTTATAGCCTAACATGTGTCAATCAATCGTGATCACATTTCTAGACATAATATGTCACAATGTGACATATTATGTCGACCGATAGAGCCGTTTCAATTAGAATAGTCTGCTATGTTTGAATAGGAGACTATCTATGAATGCACTTGATGAGTTTATTAAAAAAGAGTCGTCTGCCGGGATCGTCCTGATCTTTGTCACCATCATTGCACTGTTGTTAAAAAATACCGGTCTGTCAGAATTTTATGACGCCTTTCTCAATACCCCTGTTGAAATACGCTTCGGTGCATTGCATATCGATAAGCCGTTATTGTTATGGATTAACGATGGCCTGATGGCGGTGTTTTTCTTACTGATTGGGCTGGAAGTGAAACGGGAGATTATCGAAGGGCACTTGTCGACACCGGCTCAAATCGTCTTGCCTGGCTTTGCGGCTGTTGGCGGCATGCTTGTACCTGCATTGGTCTATTTATATTTTGTGGGCACCGATAGTGCTGGTACGCAAGGCTGGGCCATTCCAACCGCAACAGATATAGCGTTTGCCCTTGGTGTGCTGTCATTGTTAGGCAAACGCGTGCCTGTGTCATTGAAGATATTCTTGATGGCATTAGCGATTATCGATGATTTAGGTGCGATTGTGATAATTGCGCTGTTTTATACCGCCGAGCTCTCCACGCTTTCCATTACCGTTGCAGCAGCGGCGCTAACAACGTTAATTGTCATGAACCGAATGGGGGTTGACCGCAAAGCAGCCTACATATTGGTCGGCATTGTGTTGTGGGTTAGTGTGCTCAAATCAGGCGTGCATGCGACACTTGCTGGGGTCGCCTTAGCATTTACGATTCCGTTAAGCCAAAAGTCTGGCCAATTGGTTGAGAAGAGTCGGTCGATGCTTAAATCGATGGAGCATGACTTGCATTATTGGGTCGCGTTTCTCATTTTACCACTGTTTGCTTTTGTTAATGCGGGGGTCGATTTTAGAGGGATATCGGCGGATCAAGTGCTAACACCAGTACCGATGGGTATTGCTGCGGGATTGTTTATTGGTAAACAGATTGGCGTATTTGGTTTTAGTTTATTGGCGATTAAGCTGGGATTGGCCAAGTTACCAGCGCAAAGTAACCTGACGCAATTATATGGAGTTTCTATCTTAACGGGGATTGGATTTACCATGAGTCTGTTTGTCAATTCGTTAGCGTTTAGCGATCCTACTCAGTTTATGTTCGCCGACAAGCTCGCGATTTTAATTGGATCATTTGGCTCTGGGATCATGGGTTATTTATTACTGCGGCTAGCACCAAATAATCACTAAACGATTATAAATTTAGTGAGTGATCACTGGCAGTCTTTTAATTAATGCCAATTAAGTTACCGTTAAAAATTGATGGAGTCGGCAATGTAATAATCTTTTTTATGGAATATTACACTGTTGAATTTTATCACTTAAAAAGTGATTACAGCCCTTAATTTTGCCATCAATGCCTAATTTTTAGCCGATGTGGTCACTCTAATACCGTCACTTTCTCCTTTACATTAGCGCGATAATAAAGTCAACAGACACAATTACTTGTAATATTTTGCAGTCCTTTGGTCTGATTATTTCTCTTGACTCCGTCCTAATCTCTTGGTTATGCTAAATTTTAATGTCTAATACTTAACCAGTTTTGACATCAATGGATTGCATGAAAAGGGACTAGAATGGACGCTCTAAAGATAGACCTACCACCCTCTTTGGACATAGCGATGATCACATCCTATTTCGAAGGAATATCTCAAACTATTGCTGACATTAGCGACAATAGCAGCCTCGTTATTGACGCCAAAGAACTATCAATTATAGATACCGCTGGCTTGCAGTTATGTGCGGCGATCTTTCTTGAATTGTCACGGCGCAACATCTCAATTAGTTGGACCAATCAATCAGAAGAACTCGTCGATAATGCACAACATCTTGGCTTATCGGAAATCTTGCAACTAACCTAAATTAATGTAGATAGGAATACCTCATGGCGAGAATTTTAGTAGTGGACGATTCGGCATCGATCCGAAATATGGTTTCTTTTACGCTTAATCAACAGTCCTATGAAACGGTTGAAGCAATTGATGGTAGTGATGGCCTAGCCAAGGCACAGAGTCAAAATTTTGATCTGGTGATCACCGACGTCAACATGCCTGGCATGGATGGACTTACGCTGTGTAGTAAATTAAGGCTGTTACCAGGCTTTAAATTTACGCCGGTGCTGATCCTGACAACGGAAAGTTCTTCTGATTTAAAAATGCGTGGCAAAAATGCCGGTGCGACTGGCTGGTTAGTTAAACCATTTAATCCAGACAAATTATTAACCACGATTAAACGCGTTATAAGGTAATTACTATGAGTATTGACCTCTCGCAATTTATTCCAACATTTCTTGAAGAAAGCTTCGAGGGACTGGAGTTGATGGAATCTAGCCTATTGAATTTGGAACAGGGCGATAATGAAACAATTGATGCTATTTTCCGCGCTGCTCATTCAATTAAAGGAGGGGCAGGAACTTTTGGTTTTAACCAAGTAACCGATTTTACTCACGAAGTTGAAACGCTGTTAGACGAAATGCGTGATGGTCGCCGAGACGTAAACCCTCATGATACCGATATCCTCTTGAAATCAGTCGATTGTATTCGTTTATTGATTGAAAGTGCCCGTGATGGCGTTGTCTGTGACGCGCCGCAAATTAAGACGACGTTTCACGCCATTGAAGCATTACTTAAGCATGAAGACCGTGGTGTCTTGGATTTACCAGAGCAGGCACAAGTTAGTGAGCAAAATGGTACTGAAAAACAACCGATTGGCTGGACTATCGAGTTTGTTCCAACCGCTGAAATCCTTCAAACAGGCAATGATGTGTTGCGTTTGTTTGTCGTATTGGAAGAGTTTGGTCAATATCAGGCACAAGTTAATGTCGATAAGTTACCGGCACTAAAAGACCTAGACCCACAAGAATGTTTAATGAGTTGGGTGTTAACGCTAACGTCCGACTGTAGCGCTGATGATATCACCGAGGTGTTTGAGTGGGTAGAGGATGAGTGTGAACTCACCATTACGCCAATTTTCGCAGAGCAGTCAACAGCGCCTATCGAGGTTACCGATTCACCTGTTATGGCGCCAGCGACGCCAAAGTTGGATGAAAGTGTCGTTAATCAACCTAATCCCACTGAAAAATCGACTGTTAGCGAGGGGCAGCAAGCGCCAACTCAAAATGTTGGCTCTATTCGAGTGGGTATTGATAAAGTGGATGCATTGATTAATCGAGTCGGTGAGCTGGTTATTACTCAGGCAATGTTAAAACAGATCGGCAATGAAATCATCGACGTTGACGATGACAGATTGACACGGCTACGTGAAGGTTTAGTGCAGCTTGAAGGCAATAGTCGCGACCTGCAGGAAGATGTAATGCGCATTAGAATGTTGCCAATTAGCTTTGTCTTTAATCGCTTCCCACGAATGGTTTATGACATCAGTAGCAAGTTGGGTAAACAAGTCGAATTAAAGCTTAGTGGTGAATCGACGGAGCTCGATAAAACCGTCATGGAAAAAATCGGTGATCCATTGGTTCATTTGGTGAGAAATTCACTCGACCATGGATTAGAGACGCCAGATGAACGAACCGCTGCTGGCAAAGACCCGACCGGCACGGTGCATCTGAATGCCTATCACCAAGGCGGTTACATCAATATTGACATTAGTGATGATGGACGGGGCCTAAATACTGAAAAAATACGAGAAAAGGCTTTGGAGAAAGGACTGATCCACGCAGACCAAGCGATGAGCGATCAAGAAATCAATGAACTAATTTTTGCCGCGGGCTTCTCGACAGCTGACGCGGTGAGTGACTTGTCAGGACGAGGCGTCGGCATGGATGTCGTGCGTAGAAACATCGAATCTCTTGGTGGGCATGTCGCGTTAAGCTCGACAGCAGGCAAAGGGTCTATTTTCTCAGTTAGCTTACCGTTAACTCTTGCGATACTTGACGGTCAGCTGATCTCCGTCGCCGGGCAAACTTATATCGTGCCACTGGTGTCTATTGTTGAGTCAATACAAATTCAACAGGATGCGCTTAAAGCCATTGCCGGTCAGCAGAGCCTTTACCTCTACCGAGAGCAATACATTCCACTTTATAGTATCCGAAACTTATTCTCGCTACCGCCTAAGACAAGCGAATATGACGAGAAAATGGTGATCATTGTTGAGAGTAGCGGCAATAAATATGCCTTAGTCGTCGATGAGTTAAAAGACCAACAACAAGTCGTTCTAAAGAGCTTAGAAACAAATTACATGGCGGTTACTGGTGTCTCGGGTGCCACTATATTAGGTGATGGCGGTGTTTCATTAATCATTGATATTAAGGGGTTAGCGGCACTAAAGCAGCAGCTACCTTACTGTGGTATTTCACATCAATCGTTACAAGAGGAATGTGCATGAGTGTCGGAGAAGAGTCATCAGGCCAAGAATCTAAGCAATTTTTATCATTTATTTTAAGTGGCGAAGAGTACGCGTTAGACATCTTAAAAGTTCAAGAAATTCGCGATTGGATAACGCCGACTATCGTCCCTAATAGTCCAAGCTATATTGATGGTGTGATCAATCTTCGTGGTGAAATTCTACCAGTGATTAATCTAAGAACACGATTTGGCTTGGAAAATAATGTTCAACTTAAGAATCCGATTGTCATTGTATTAAATATATTTGACGGCAAGAGAAATAGATTGATGGGCTTGTTAGTTGATGCCTTTAGTGAAACTTACGACATTGCAACGTCAACTATAAATCCCGCGCCGGCGAATATTAGCGTGATTGATGATGAATTTATTATTGGTTTAACCACCGTAGACAAAAAGATGATTATCTTACTAGATGCAAACAGTTTATTAAATTCGAATGAATTAGCGACACACAATAATGAAAATGTTGCTTAAAAGAATAAAATTCAAGGAGAAAAAGCATGCGCAATAATACCCCCGTCACTAATGTTCGGATAGACCTTATCCCTGGTCAGGATTTGGTAACAAAGACTGATTTAAAAGGGATAATCACGTATGTCAATCCCGCGTTTATCGATATTAGTGGATTTAGCGAAGCAGAATTAGTTGGTGAACACCATAATGTGGTACGTCATCCTGATATGCCGTCCGCGGCTTTTGATGACTTATGGAAGACGCTTGAATGTGGTCGTCCGTGGGTAGGACTGGTCAAGAATCGTTGTAAAAATGGTGATTACTATTGGGTAACGGCTAATGTCACGCCATTGTACAAAGATGGCCGTTTGATCGAATACATGTCAGTACGTTCGATGCCTAGTGAGAGTGAAATTTCACAAGCAGAAATGCTGTATAAGCAATTAAATAGTAATGAAGTCACGCTACCTGGGCCGAAAAGCGTTAAGCCAAAAGTATTCGCCGCCAAGCTCAATAAATGGCTCGTAGCATCGGGTATTTCATCCGCCGTTATTGCTACCCCGTTGTTATTTACTCCGTTGCCTGGACTGGCTGCATTAGGACCGCTGATAGGACTTGGCATCTTAGGTTTTGGTTCACTTAGAGTACTTAGCCAATCTGTGGCACCGGCGATTGATAATGCGTTAAAAGAAATGCAGATGCTAACCGAAGGGGATTACTCTCGTAATATTTGTGTCACCCAAGATGGTGAGGCCGGCGAACTACTGCGTAACATCAAATCAATTCAGGTTAAATTAGGCTTTGAAGTGAACGATGCTAAAGAGATTGGCCAGCGCGCTGAACGAATAAAGGTTGCATTAGATAATGTGACTTCGTGTGTGATGATGGCGGATCCAAATGGTAACATCATCTATCTCAACGAAGCGGTTGTCAAGATGCTCAAAGCCGCGGAAGCGGATATTAAAACCCATCTGCCTAATTTTAATGCTGATGAACTCTTGGGGGAAAATATTGATGTCTTCCATAGAGACCCTTCCCATCAACAGCGTTTGTTATCCGCGTTAAAAGAAACGTTCAAATCGCAAATTAGTGTTGGCCCGCGAAAATTCACCCTTATTGCAGCGCCGGTGGTCGATGAGTTTGGGCAACGGCTTGGTTCTGTTGTGGAATGGGGCGATGTAACGCAGCAACTAATGGCTGAGGCCGACGTTGAAAAACTGATTGCTTCAGCATCCCGTGGTATTTTGGACTCGCGTTTAGACACCTCTAATTACGAAGGCTTTATCGCCAATGTGGCCAGCGGCATGAATGAGATGCTCGATGCCATTGTGCAACCTATTGGTGAAGTGAAACGCGTGGTGGGTGATTTAGCCAATGGTGATTTACACTCGCGGATGAAAGGAAACTTCGAAGGTGAATTTGCCGAGTTAGATTCGTCATTGCAACAAGCGATGTTAAAGCTCGAAGAGATTGTTGGCAATATTAGAGATTCCAGTGGCGCAATTGCCTCAGGCGCCGAAGAAATTTCTAAGGGGAATTCAACATTAAGTTCACGTACTGAATCGCAAGCGGCGAGTCTCGAAGAAACTGCCGCCAGTATGGAAGAGATGACAGCTACCGTACGTCAAAATGCCGACAACGCCTCTCAGGCTAATGAGCTTGCGGCAAATGCTAAGGTCTTGGCCGAAAATGGTGGTGAGATCTCCACCAAGGTAGTTCGTTCAATGAGCGAAATAAGCAATTCAAGTAATAAGATCGCTGAGATAATTGGTGTCATCGATGAAATAGCCTTTCAAACCAACTTACTTGCATTAAACGCAGCCGTTGAAGCGGCTCGAGCTGGTGAACAAGGACGTGGTTTTGCGGTGGTCGCAGCAGAGGTTAGAAACCTTGCCCAGCGTAGTGCCAGTGCCGCAAAAGAAATCAAAGGATTGATTAGCGACAGTGTGTCGAAAGTAGAAGAAGGTGGTCGATTTGTGGATGAGTCGGGCAAAGCACTGACCGAAATTGTTGGAGCCATTCATGAGGTATCGACCATTGTTGGTGAAATCGCCACAGCAAGTAAGGAGCAAGCAACCGGCATTGATCAAGTCAATGTCGCTGTGACGGAGATGGATGAAGGGACCCAACAAAATGCGGCATTGGTGCAACAGGTTGCCGCGGCTTCTGAAGGGCTAGAAGAACAGGCCGTACAGCTACGTCGTCTAATGGGATTCTTTTCAGCCAATGAGCAATTAGATAATCTACGGGCGCCGATTGCGCCACGAGCGATTCCAGCTGTGAATACGAGACGTGCGCCGGCGACATTAGCAACGAATAGTTCGGAACCATCGGATTGGGAAGAGTTTTAACGTGACAATCGTTGAAAAGGAACGGGCGAATCGGTTGCGAGATGGTGACCGTGAGTTTACGTACCTAGAAAAGCACTTTAAGTACGTTAAAGATAAAATCTATGACGTTGCTGGCATTTCGCTGGCCGATCATAAAAAAAATCTTGTATACAATAGATTAGTGCGCCGAATCAGAGCGCTCAAAATGGCCAGTTTTGACCAGTATTTGCACTATTTAGACAGTTCAAACGATGAATTGAGTCATTTTATTAACGCCATGACCACTAATTTGACTTCATTTTATCGAGAGTCTCATCATTTTGATTATTTAACGAATGACTATCTACCTCAGCTAATTGGTAAAAAGTCGACTAGTTTACGTATTTGGTCATCCGCTTGTTCTATCGGTGAAGAGCCTTATAGTATCGCGATGGCGGTCGCCGAAGCTGGGATAATGCAGCGTAATCTTGATGTTAAGATATTCGCGACTGATATTGACACCAACGTTCTGCAACAAGCAAAGAGCGGAATTTATAATATTGACCGAATCGATAATTTAAGTCTTGCACGAAAGCGACTCGCTTTCCTAAAAGGCACTGGCGCGCAACACGATCAAGTGTTGGTTAAGCCCGAATTACGTTCGTTGGTTCAGTTTCAGCAATGTAATTTAATGGAAAAGTGGCCGATTCGTGAGCCTCTCGATATTATATTTTGCCGTAATGTGATGATTTATTTCGATAAAAAAACTCAAAATAGGCTACTTGATCGGATGACCGAAATTTTAAAGCCTGGTGGTTTATTGTGCCTTGGCCATTCAGAAACCCCAGCTCGCTCGATGTCGGATTACCAAGCCCTTGGGCGTACTATGTATCAAAAATTATAATGGTAAGGGTAAACATGGATGTAAGCCAAGTTAGCGATGAGATAACACAAGCAATGTTACCTGAGTTTAGGCATATGCGGCGGTTCTGGATGCCACAGCGTGAATGCTATGGCGTCAAAGTGATAGCGGGTGATTACTATGTTAGCCAACAAAGTGAGTTTATTACGACTGTGCTTGGTTCGTGCGTTACTGCATGTATACGCGACCCCAAACGTGGTGTCGGCGGTATAAATCATTTTCTGCTGCCAGATTCAAGTGTTGATATTTTATCGTCATCGAACCGTTATGGTGTGTTTGCGATGGAGCAGCTGATTAATGCAATCATTAAACATGGCGGCCGACGGGAGAATTTTGAAATAAAGCTGGTTGGCGGCGGTAACATGATTGGCGGCGTTAATGATATTGGTCGTAGTAATATTACCTTTGTGAAAAATTTTATGGCCACTGAAGGTTTTACGATTGAAGCACAAGATCTGGGCGGCCACCATCCACGTAAGATATTGTATAACCCGATAACGGGCAGGCTGTTAGTCAATAAACTCAGAGATAAAAACAGAGAACGTTACTTTACTAATGAGCTGGAAGCCCAGCGAGGTCAGAAAATCAAATATGCTGACAATGATATTGAATTGTTTGATTAGGTGAAATGATGGAAACAATTAAAGTATTAATCGTCGATGATTCAAGGCTGGTGAGAGAAATCCTTGGTGAAATTCTCCTTACATTCAAAGATATTGAAGTTGTTGGTGTCGCTGAAGATGCATTTGTTGCGCGCGAGATGATAAAAAAATACTCGCCTGACGTCATCACGCTGGATGTTGAAATGCCAAGAATGGATGGCATTACATTTTTAAAGAATTTGATGCGTTTAAGACCGATGCCCGTGGTCATGTTGTCAACGCTTACGAGTAAAGGGGCTGATATTACGCTTGAAGCGTTAGAACTCGGTGCAGTTGATTTTATCGCTAAGCCGCGTTCGGCTGACTTAATGGGTGATTTTTCGTCATTTAATGATGAGCTTTATCAAAAAATCAAGTTTGCAAGCCAGGTTGATGTCTCTCGGTTAGTCAAGCCGATGACCACTATGCCTGAACAACCTTTGCTTGGAAATGTGCAATTAAAACATGAGATTATTGCGTTTGGCGCTTCTACGGGGGGCACTGACGCATTACGAAAATTGATGGCGCAGATGCCTAAAGATTCGCCGCCCGTTATTATCACTCAGCATATTCCGGAGAGTTTTAGCGGACGATTTGCCAAACGGTTAAATGACAACAGTGCTATGACGGCCCACGAAGCGAAAGATGGTCAGCGATTACTCAGAGGGAATATATATGTTGCACCAGGCTGGTTGCATCTAACGATAGTCGAACATAAAGATGGTTATTATTGCCGCTTAGATGATCGCGGCACCGTGAATCGACACAAGCCCTCAGTGGCGGTGATGTTTGATTCCTTATTAGCATTAGCTAACGTTAAGGTCTTTGCCTGTCTCTTAACTGGGATGGGGGAAGACGGTGCTCACAGCTTGTTAGCGCTAAAAAACAAAGGACATTTCACGCTAGTGCAAAATGAAGCCACGAGTGTTGTGTGGGGAATGCCCGGTGTCGCTTATCAGTTAAATGCCCATTGTGTCATTGCACCATTACCAAAAATTGTTAGTAGCTTATTTCAGCCCATTCTAACCCAGGTGGCCGTAGCTGCCGTGTCTAAATAGAGGGATATAGTGATGGTAAACCGCTTAACAATTGGCTTTACAACCTTAGCGAGCACTGTAGGTCTAGTGTGTGGTTCATTGATTGAGTTACCGTTCGGGTTAACGGTCTTCTTAGCAGCAAACATTGTGCTCGGGGTGTTGTTCTTAATCCGTTCACCAATGTCGCCGCCCGTGACTAACACTGAGGTTGAAGAATTGGCCCAAACAACAGATCAAACCGATGACGATTTGGCGATTGAGCAGCCACTCAGTGAACTTTGTGCTGGGCTATCTAAGGCATTGCAACTCGAATCACAAATGCTAACAACAGAATTAAACCGTGGTTGCTCTCTCATTAATAGCGGTGCGTCCGGGATGAGCGAAGCCTTCTACAGATTGCAGGCTCTGACGGATATACAGCACGCAATGATCGAGCAGTACCATATCAACGAAGAAGCCTCTGATGTCGTGCTCGATTTAGCGAATCAGCTAAGTAGTAGCCAAGCGTGTGCGATCAAATCGTTACAGTTTGAGGATATTACAACACAATCGCTGCAATCGATGTTGCACAATATTAATAAAATACAACAAATCGCTACGATGTTAGCGGGTTTGGCTGATTCGACAGAACCAGTGATGCAAGAAATCCAAGCATTACAAACGGTTCTAATTACCGAAACCGACCAAGCAATACAATCATCAGATCATCGAACCGTTACTCAACACAATATGGATGAAGGCGCGGTCGAATTGTTTTAATAGATTTTTAATAGGGAGTTTATATGGCTATCGTAAGTACAGCAAAAAATAATACCAAAGATGTCGTGATCACTGTGTCTGATCGTTTTGATTTTTCTCAGTACAAAGTGTTTAGGGATAGTTACTGTGATTGCAATTTAGCAGGAACCGAATTTAGACTCGATCTCAGCCGTGCAAATTATATGGATTCGTCGGCATTAGGGATGTTGTTGTTATTAAAAGAACACGCCGATAAGATCAAAGGAAAAATTGTTATTGAGCGCCCAAATGACTCAATTAATAAAATATTAGAGATTGCTCAATTTCATCACTTAATGGAAATTGTGAGGTAAACTAATTATGAGCGCGATGGATCGTCATATACTAATTATCGACTCTAATGCAGAACGTCTTGCGCATTTGGAGAGCCTGATCAGTGATGAAGGATTTAGAGTGACAGCAATGAATGATGGAATGCAGGGGATGGTGAAATTCTATCAAGATCCGCCAGACCTCATTGTTATTGATTATGCGGATGGTCCTTCTCGCTTAGACACTTGCCGCGAAATAAAAGCGTTAGCCACCGGTAACTTTGTGCCGATCATTATTGTGTCACCTTACCTCAATGAAGCGGACATTAACCGTTGTGTTGAGGCGGGCGCCGACGATATTGTCTTTCGGCCATTCTCGAGCGCTATTTTCCGTTCCAAAATTCATTCACTGTTTCGCATTGCTAAAATCTATCAAAAACTGTTTAGCTTAACGGCTGACCGACAAAATGATGAAGAACTTGCCGAAGGCTTATTTAGCGAAGTGGTTGAAAAGGGCAATGTGGGACAAGAGTACATTAAGATATTTAAGCGTTCAGCGGCTACCTTTAGTGGTGACGTTCAGCTAACCGCTTTATGCCCTAATGGTGATGTTAATATACTTTTGGGGGATTTTACGGGACATGGTTTAAGTTCTGCTATTGGCGCAATTCCATTGTCAGATACCTTTCGAGCAATGACTGATAAAGGCTATACCTCGCTGGAGATCCTTAAACAAATAAACCGAAAAATGCATCAGTTGTTACCGACCCACATGTTTTTGGCCGTACAAATGGTGACATTATCGGTGGCCGAAGGTGTCGCTTATATTTGGAATGCTGGTATGGAAGACATTTTTGTCTTTGATGCTTCTGACGGCGATTTAAAAGAACGGATATCCTCATTTCATCCGCCGTTAGGGATCACTAAAAACTTGATCGGCGAGATGAAAGCAGTGCTGGTGCCGTTGAGTCCTGACTATCGTATTATTATGTATAGTGATGGCATTGTCGAAGCGCGAAATCGTGCTGGTGATTTCTTTGGTGAAGAGCGACTCATTGACGCTAGTCGACAGGGTTTCACCCACGGTGATGTTCAAGGGCATATTATCGCGGCCTTAGAAGTATTCTGCGAAGATTTACAACAAGATGATGATGTATCACTTGTTGATATTAATTGTGATGTCTCGTGTTATGCGTCGCTAGTGGCGACAAAGGAGCGCGACCGAGAAATTAGGACCTTTGATTCAGGGACTGATTATTGGTCTTGGCAAATGTCGATTGCGGGTGAAAAGTTGGCTGATGTTAACCCTATACCGTTAATCATCAATCAGATTCAGGAGATAGAAGGCCCCAGCGAGCATTGGCATGAGTTGTTTACTGTATTGACAGAGCTCTATGTTAACGCCCTAGATCATGGGGTTTTAGGACTAAACTCAGAGCTCAAAGATTCTCCCGAGGGATTTGCGCAATACTTTGCAGAGAAGGAGCGACGGCTCAAAAGCATCGGTGGTGGCTATGTAACCATTAAACTAGAGCATCATCCGACGACTGACGGTGGTTCTCTGACAATAACCTTAGTTGATTCAGGCAATGGCTTCGAGTTTTCACCGTGGATTGAACAGGGGACTAGTGAGAGCTTGAGTAAGAACAATTTTAGTGGCCGCGGCATCAAACTGGTTAGCGATCTGTGTCAAAGTCTCAATTACCGTGAAAATGGCAGTATTGTTGAGGCGGTGTACCAATGGAATGATAGCCATTGAGCATGAGAACTTAATGGCCTAAATCGACGAGATGTTAGGGAGACTAATTCAAGGCGCTAAGGTGCTCAAACTGCTTATCGCTCAGCAATTTTGTCATGTCTAATAACAATATTAGCCGTTTATCGATTTCGACTAAGCCATGTAAATATTCAATCTTTGCGCAATCACCTACTGTTGGCGTGTCCTTGATATCCTGAGGATTAATGCTGTGGGTGTCTGATACTGAATCGACAACAATACCAATGACTAATTCATTACTTTTATATTGGACGTTAAGTAATATGACCACGGTGGTGGGGTCATACTCTCGATGAGGCATCCCTAAACGCTCTCTTAGATCAATCACTGGGACGATGGTGCCGCGCAAGTTAAACACGCCACGAAAGTAATTAGGCATCTCTGGTAGTGTGGTGACATTGGTCCATTCACGGATTGTATTGACCCGCAGGATATCGACGCCATACTCTTCATTATTGAGGCTAAAAGATAGGATCTGACTGGTATCTTGTCGTTCTGCTGTTTCGCTCATGGTGGTATCCTTTTTAACATAGCGAGTTCTATCGTAGCCCTTTGCTGGAATGAAAAAAATATCTAGCATAAAGCCTTTTAAGTCTTAGTATTAGCATGAAACTACGAAAATAACATTAATTTATGTTGAGTTCTAAAAAAAAATCTGCTTAAAATAGTTTTATAGTCAAATCGTTTATTTTACTAAATTCTTTAATTCGTTGGCGTTCAAGAAAGCTCAAAGGTCACCCGAATTTATTGAGATGGTAATAGGTTAATTTGCATTTAATCTGTCTGGAGACAGAGCAATAAAATCATTAAGACAAGGAATGGATTATGAGCGCTGCTAAAAAAGTATTAGTCGTCGATGATAGTCGCTTAACAAGAATGATTTTCATTAAAGTTATTAGTACTAACTTCCCATCGTGGGATATTGCCCAAGCCGCTGATGGTGCTAGTGCATTAGCAGCTGTTGAACATGAAAAATTCGATTTCATTTCCCTCGATCACAACATGCCAGATACCACTGGTCTCGAAATTCTACCGCAAATACAATCTTTACAACCTCAGGCACATATCGGTGTCTTCACCGCCAACGTGCAACAGATCCTAATTGAACGCTTTGAAGCATTAGGGGCTACTTGTTACCAAAAGCCTCTCGATGAGCGAAAAATCCTCCAATTTGTTAATGAGGAACAGTTGGTATGAATGACCAGATATTAAGTGATGAAAATTGCGATACATTAAATGAGCTATTTAACATTGGAATGGGTCGTGCTGCCAAATCGTTGAGTGAGATGGTCAATGAAGAGGTACTGCTGAGTGTCCCGTCGCTCCAAGCTTTATCATATCAGGGGGCATTGAAACTATTCGATGGTATTGCCGATGAGCCGATCAATGCGGTGGAGCAATATTTTGATGGCCAGTTTAACGGTAATGCGATGTTGTTTTATACCCAACGGTCGAGTCAAGAATTGGTGCGACGTATAATCGGTGACTTAGCGCCAAATGAGAATTTTGGCGAAATGGAGCAAGAAGCCCTCAAAGAAGTATCCAATATTATCTTAAACGCCTGTTTCGGCTGTCTTGCCGAGGTGCTTAATTGTGAACTACAAAGCGGTGTCCCTTCTATCGCAAATGGCGATGTTAGCAGCATCTTTCGTAAGCAGCGTGACAATTTAGGTGAAGCTCCTTTGGTATTATCACTGTCGATGACGTTTAGCTTGCCCAATAAATCGATTGAAGGTCAGGTGTCACTGATCATGACCAGTGAATCGATAAAAAAACTAGTTAGGGAACTTGAACGCTTTTCATCTCTTTACGCTATGTGAGTGCTATGAATAAATCAATAATGACGCTAGAGAAAGTGATCTTTAATGCCACTAATCAGGGCTTAATGATTGTTGACAAAAACTTTACTGTTATTGATATCAATCAATGGTTAATTGATGCTATCGATAACAACAAAGCACATTTAGTTGGGCGTTCGATCTTTGATTTATTTAGTTTTGAGCGACCGCAATTCCTTCGCAGTACCATCAAGCAAGCCTTTGAGTGTGGCTTGAGTTCATTTTTATCCAGTGCACTTCATCCACGGCTATTTCCGTTGCTTAGCCGCTATCAAAGTGGCGATCGGTACATGGAACAATCGTGTTATATCAAACGGATATTTTTTAATGATGAGACATATTGTTTGATTCAAATCCTCGATGTGACGAGCAACGTAATGCGTGAAAGGTTACTGAATAAAACATCGAACGATTTAAGCTTATTTAAGATAGCTATCGAGCACAGCGCAAGCTCGATTGTTATCGCCGATAACGATGGCCAAATTCAATATGTTAACCCACGCTTTGTTGAGATTGCAGGCTTTACTAGTGAAGATGCTATTGGTCATTCTTATTTTTCTTTATCTAGTCAAGCGCACGAGCAGCAATTTGAAGCAACAGTTAAGAGTGCGTTACATTTTCATGATAGTTGGAAAGGGGAGCGTTCCTTTGTCACTAAATCAGGTGATAAGTATTGGGTTAATGAACATATTTACCAAGCACGTAATGCGAATAATGAACCAACGCATTTAGTCGCGATTCAAGATGACTTGACCCAAATTCGCGATATAGCCCGTAAAGCGAGTTATCAAGCGTCACATGATTCACTTACCGGGTTGGTTAATCGCGATGAATTTGACAAGATCTTAATCCAAGAAATAACCCGCTGCGATGGCAATGCCAACCATGTGTTGTGTTTTTTGGACATAGATCAATTTAAAGTGGTTAATGATACCTCAGGTCATGGTGCGGGTGATGAATTGTTACGCCAAATTGCTAATTTATTTGATGAGTATTACCCGAACGATAAAGTGTTGGCTCGCTTAGGTGGTGATGAGTTTGCGGTGATTTTGCATGATTCAACTTTTGAGCAGGCGCAAAAAATTAGTGAGGCGTTGATCCAGCAAGTTCAAGCGTTTAGATTTCGGTGGGATGATTCTGTGTTCACCGTTGGCATGAGTGTCGGGCTAACATTAATTACCGCACAAACTGTCAGTTCTGTTGAAGCGATTAAACAAGCTGAGAATGCCTGTGATGTTGCTAAAGATATGGGGCGAAATCGAGTTTACATTTATCAAGACGATGATGACACCATTACCCAACGCCAAGGAGATACATATTGGGCCAATAAGATTAATGACGCGTTAGAAAATGACCGCTTTTTGCTGTATGCACAGCCAATTGTACCGCTGTTAGACGACTCCAAATCAAGCTTTGAAGTACTCGTTAGAATGGACGGATATGACGGCCATATCATTCCTCCAGGGTTATTTTTACCGGCAGGCGAACGTTACAATTTGTCCCATCATATCGATCGCTGGGTGATTAATAATACGGTGGCATGGTTAGTTAAGCATCGTAACGAAGTTGCGCATATTGACCATATTTCAATCAATCTTTCAGGGTTGACCCTGAGCAATGATTCTTTTCTGGCGCACATCGTGAAAGTGATTAAGGACAATGACATTGAAGCAAGTAAGATCTCCTTTGAAATAACAGAAACAGCAGCCATCGCCAACATTACCCAAGCCAAACATTTTATTAGTGTGTTACGTAAACTCGGTTGCTTGTTTGCGCTGGATGATTTTGGTAGTGGTTTGTCTTCTTTCGCTTACCTTAAAAACCTTAAAGTGGACCGATTAAAGATCGACGGTATGTTTGTTAAAGATATTACGGTCGATGCAATCGATGAAGCGATGGTCAAATCTATTAATGATATTGGTCATGTGATGGGGATGAAAACTATCGCAGAATTTGTTGAAGATGATGCGATCAAGATGCGATTGATCGAACTGGGAATAGATTATGGTCAAGGCTACGGCTTAGGCAAACCGGTACCCATTGATCGAATTCTTAGTCATAGCACAGAGATAGTGTAAGGTGTTGGTGGCGCGAGAGTAAAGCAGCATTAACGCGCTGGCTGCGTTAAGCAAACCAGCATTATCCCAAGTGATTAGCGGCGACGCTTCTTCTTCGGTTTACGTTTTTTGGTTAAGGCCTTCGCTTCAACTTCTGCCATCTTTTCCTGAACGATAATTTCTTCTGCAATCGCCATTTCCGGAGTTTCTAAGCATATTTTACCAATGGTTCCTTGACGGTATTCATGCAAAATAATTTCACAGGTTTTATGCATGTCAACTCGACCACCAGCGCGCTTAAAACCACGGACATTACCAATCGCTTCGATCAATTCCCATTCGTGCCCAGGCAGAGAATCGAGCTTGTACCGAGTCGTGACTAAGTCTGGGTAGGCTTGCATCAGATATTCAGCGGCATAAGAAGCGATATCTTCATATTCAAAGGCGGTATCTTTAATGGCGCCGGTGATTGCTAAGCGGTAACCAGAGTTTTCATTATGAACTTTCGGCCACAAAATCCCCGGAGTATCACATAAGACGATGCCATTTTTTAGATTGATCCGCTGCTGACGCTTCGTTACCGCCGGTTCGTTACCTGTTTTAGCAATGACACGACCCGCTAGAATGTTAATAATTGTCGATTTTCCAACGTTCGGGATCCCCATGATTAATGCGCGAATATCTTTGCCGACTTCATCACGATTTGGTACTAATTTACGACATAGCTCTAAAATCTTAGCCACTTGAGTCGGCTCATTTGTGGTGATCGCTAATGATGATATACCATGTTGAGCATCTAGATGTTGCTGCCATTGACCAACTACTTCATCGTCAGCCAAGTCACATTTATTAAGTACTTTGATTAGCGGTTTGCCATCGCGCAATTCTTGCGCAAAAGGGTTTTCGCTAGAATAGGGGATACGAGCATCAACCACTTCAATAATAATATCGATCTGCCCCATCACTTCGGACATTTCTTTGCGGGCTTTATGCATGTGCCCAGGGAACCATTGAATAGACATAAGGTTGACTCTATTTTTAAAAAAGCGAATTGTAGCGTGATATGAGGGCGGGGGTAAGGGAAAACTTTAAATTTTAGGAAATAGTGTGGCGCGGCGCGCTTTAGATTGCATAAAGCCGTCAATCCATCATGGAACCGCTATTTTTCTTCCCTGAAAAATAGCGGTTGTTGTGGATATATCAACGTCCCTTAGGCTGCACGGACTCAGGTCCTTAGTGCGACGATATGCCCTTGACGGGCTAGTGGCCTTTGCTTAGCGCTGCTGGTCGGCGTGGATCGGATGCACCGTAAACGCCATGATCAGTACGCATTATCGTTTGGGTGCTGCCCATCGAGGATTTTTCGACGATTTGATGGCCTTTTTGCTTGAGCAACTTCAAGGTATCAAGATTGAGGCCTTGTTCAACACGCAGCACATCCGGTAACCACTGATGATGGATACGATGAGCGGATGATGCTTGGGCGATATTCATACCATGATCGAGCACATTCATTATGATTTGCAACGTCGTGGTAATGATACGCGCGCCGCCTGGGCTACCCGTAATGATGTAGGGTTTACCATCGCGTAGTACCATGGTCGGTGTCATCGAGCTTAGCGGGCGTTTGTAAGGTTGAACCGAATTGGCTTCGCCACCGACTAAACCGTAACCATTGGGTGTACCGGGTTTAGCGGAAAAATCATCCATTTCATTATTAAGGATAATGCCGGTGCCGGCAGCGACCAGTCCTGAACCATAGCTAAAGTTAAGGGTATAGGTGTTTGAAACCGCATTGCCGAATTTATCCGTGACGCTGTAATGGGTCGTTTCATTACTCTCAAACGGTAGTTTTTTAGTCGGTGATATGTCGCTGCTTGGCGTTGCCTTATTGATGTCTATTTGCGCCGCAAGTTGTTTGCCGTAAGCTTTTGACGTCAGCGCTTTAAGCGGAACATCAACAAAATCTGTGTCGCCTAAATAATGGCTACGATCGGCATATGCACGGCGCATACTTTCACTCATGACATGAATGGTATCAGCACTGTTGTGACCCATTTTGTCGATCGGAAAGTTTTCGAGCGTGTTTAGCATTTGCACGATATGAACCCCACCTGATGACGGTGGTGGCATCGATACTACCTCATATCCACGGTAGCTCCCGGTAACAGGCTGGCGAATGATTGCCTTATAAGCCGCGAAATCCTCGACACTTAAGACACCGCCGGCTTCTTGAACCGCACGCGATATTTTTTGAGCTGTTTCACCTTGATAAAAGCCATCGACGCCTTTGGCCGCAATCAGTTCAAGACTGTGGGCGAGTTGCGGTTGGATTAAACGATCCCCTGGCAGATAAGTGCTACCATCGGGCTTAAAGAAGATGGCCCGCGTGCTTTTCCATTGTTTAAGGCGGCGCTGACTGGCGCGTAGCGAGTTGGCTAAATCAGGAGTCATAATAATCCCGTTTTTAGCTAACGCTATCGCCGGTGCGATCACTTGTTTGGTGGTCATGGTACCGTATTTTTTAAGCGCAAGTTCTAAGCCCATCACTGTGCCCGGAATACCGACCGCCAGTCCGTGATAGCGAGATAGTTTAGCATCGGCTTCACCATGCTCGTCCAAATACATATCGCGATGGGCTTTCGCTGGTGCCATTTCACGATAATCGATAGCGATGGTACGTTGCTCGTCGGCGAGATAAACCAGCATGAAGCCGCCACCGCCGATGTTACCAGCACGTGGTAATGTTACGGCTAACGCATAACCTACCGCAACAGCAGCATCAATGGCGTTGCCTCCTTGTTTAAGAATATCCACACCAATTTGAGTCGCAATGGCTTCTTGGCTCGACACCATGCCGTCTTTGGCCCACACCGGATGATGTATGGCCATGTGGCTGTAGATAGCTTGGTCTTTATTGACTTTATTTTTGGTGAGATCAGCGTGAGCAGCAGAGGCTAGCGTTAGGGAGAATAGTGATGCACTAACGAGTTTCGCTAATAAGTTAGCGGGGTGATTTTTTGTATTGATCATTTTTCTTTTTCTTTTCGAGGTCTTAATGATGCTACGTTAACATAGCTTATTCTGATTGACTATCATCGCTGTTAAATGTGTGCAGTCGCGCGCTTCCTGTCGACTTTAGTCTAGCACTAACGTGTTAAAATTTATTGAATTATAAGTTGTATTTAGTTGCGTGTTGCAATTATACTGCCGCTGAAGATGTCTAAAAAGACATCTAGATCTTGTCGGAGTGCCACTGGCTGAGACCGCAAATGCGGGATCCGTAGAACCTGATCAGGCTAATACCTGCGAAGGGAAACAAGAGGAATAATACCCTAAGGCCTTGTGCCGTGCCGTCTTTAAAATATGATGGTATTTATTAGGAGTATTCCGATCTCTTGCCGTTCACCTGACAAACACAACCACATTAAAATAGGTGATGTTTGCATGGCTAGAATAGATAGACAAAAAGCGCAAAAATTTATAGAAGAAATTTGCGGCCAACCTTTTCCCAATTCAAAAAAGATACACGTTCAAGGCTCACGTGATGATATTCAAGTGGCGATGCGTGAAATTTCGTTATCCGATACCTTACTCGCCGGCACCAAAGACAATCCGGTGTATGAAGCCAATGAACCGCTACATGTTTATGATACGTCTGGTCCTTACAGCGAAGAAAGCGCCGAAATAGACTTGCGTAAAGGCCTTGACGGTTTGCGCCGTACATGGATATTAGAACGTAATGACACGCATGAACTCGATGGCGTTAGCTCTGACTTTACCCAACAACGGATGGCGGATGAAGGACTAGACCATCTTCGCTTTGACAGCTTACCTAAGCCGAGAAAGGCACTTGCTGGTAAATGCGTGACGCAAAAACATTACGCGATGCAAGGGATAATTACGCCAGAAATGGAATACATCGCTATCCGCGAAAACTTAAAGCGTGATGAAGTGACCGATGCCGTACTGAACAGTCAGCATCCTGGCCAAAGTTTTGGCGCGTCATTGCCAGATAAGATAACCGCTGAATTTGTCCGTGACGAAGTGGCCCGCGGCCGCGCGATTATTCCTAATAATATTAATCACCCCGAATCAGAGCCGATGATCATTGGCCGCAACTTCTTAGTGAAGGTCAATGCCAATATCGGTAATTCATCGGTGACCTCGTCGATTGAAGAGGAAGTCGAAAAATTGGTATGGTCAACCCGTTGGGGCGCCGATACAGTGATGGATTTATCAACTGGGCGCTACATTCATGAGACACGAGAATGGATCATTCGCAATTCACCAGTGCCAATCGGAACAGTGCCAATCTATCAAGCGTTAGAAAAAGTAAACGGTGTCGCAGAGAACCTAACGTGGGAAGTGTTCCGCGATACGCTGATTGAACAAGCAGAGCAGGGGGTCGATTATTTCACGATACATGCTGGGGTATTGCTACGCTATGTGCCGATGACGGCCAAACGTGTCACCGGTATTGTGAGTCGTGGTGGTTCAATCATGGCAAAATGGTGTTTGTCACATCACAAAGAAAGCTTTCTTTACACCCATTTTCGCGAAATATGTCAATTGTGTGCCCAGTATGATGTCAGTTTAAGCCTCGGGGACGGTATGCGTCCGGGGTCGATTGCAGATGCTAACGATGAAGCACAATTTGCCGAACTTGAAACGTTAGGCGAATTAACTCAAGTTGCTTGGGAATATGATGTTCAGGTGATTATCGAAGGGCCTGGTCATGTGCCAATGCATATGATTAAAGAAAATATGGAGAAGCAGTTAGAGGTGTGTGATGAAGCACCATTCTATACCTTGGGGCCCCTAACGACAGATATTGCACCGGGTTATGACCATTTCACCTCTGGTATCGGTGCAGGCATGATTGGCTGGTTCGGTTGTGCGATGCTGTGTTATGTCACCCCAAAAGAGCATCTAGGACTTCCTAATAAGGAAGATGTTAAAGAAGGCTTGATCACCTACAAGATTGCCGCGCATGCCGCCGATTTGGCCAAAGGTCACCCTGGCGCGCAAATACGCGATAATGCGATGTCTAAAGCACGCTTTGAATTTAGATGGTATGACCAATTTAATATCGGGCTAGACCCTGAACGTGCACGCGAATTTCATGATGAAACATTGCCACAAGACTCTGGGAAAGTCGCGCATTTTTGTTCGATGTGTGGTCCAAAATTCTGCTCAATGAAAATCTCTCAAGAAGTACGTGATTATGCCGCTAATCAGGAAACGATCCAGATTCAATTACTCGATGAAGTCGTGACCATTGATGCAGCGATGGCGCAAAAGTCACAAGAATTTAAGCAACAGGGTAGTGAAATCTACAAGCTGGCAAAAGAGGTCGATTGATGTCATTAGATAGCGCCAAGCCCATCGTTTGGGCTATTGGCGGCATTGACACCCTTAATCTTGCTGGCCTTGGCGCCGATACTCGTGGCGTTAGCGTGGGCAATAAGGTGCACTGCGCCACGATTGTTACCTGCGTCACGGCCCAAAACTCTAAAGCGTTTAGGACCCATAGCGAATCGACCGTCGCGATGTTAGAGGCGCAGTGGCAAGCATTGAATGAACAAACGGTGCCTCAGGTCATAAAAATAGGGATGTTATGTAACGCGTTGCAGGTGCAATGGGTCGCGGACAAGCTCGCGCCCATGATCACGGCACAGCCAAGCCTTCGGATTGTTTACGATCCGGTGCTTCGCGCCAGTGCCTGTGACTCGCGCTTAGATCAGTCATTGCTTGAGTCAATTGTCACTCACTTGTTACCGATGGTGGACTTATTAACCCCAAACACCATTGAAGCCGGTGCGTTATTGGGGCTGAGTATTACCAGCCCCGATGATGTGGTGGCCGCCGCACGGCAACTTAGCGAGAATTTTGGCGTTAATGTATTGCTCAAAGGCGGCCATGTGATCAGCGCCGAGCAAAGTATTGATTGCTATATTGGGCTAGAGCCAACATCTCATCCACGGTATATCAGCGAGCCGACGCAAGCATTTTGCGTTGGTGCTGATGTCATTTCAACCCCACACACTCGTGGTAGTGGTTGTACATTAGCCAGTGTTATTGCTGGGTTAGTCGCCCAGCAATATACCTTTTGTGATGCCATCGTGGTAGCTAAAAGCGTGATAAGCACGGCGATGGCACGTAGTCATGCCTGTGGTAATGATAAAGGTGGTTTGCTCGATTTAGTGCTGCCAAGTGATTTCAATCAACTGCCAACGCTGCTGTCATTGGATGAGTTTCGCCAAGACCATCAGCGAGTGGAAAGTTCATCGTTTGCGCCGTGCCCACCAGACTTAGGGCTTTATCCTGTGGTCGATAACTGTCAATGGTTAGAGCGCTTGTTAAAGCTTGGGGTGAGGACGATTCAACTGCGGGCTAAATCATTAAGTGAGGCGCAAGCTGAGCCTTTAGTGATTGCAGCAATCGCTTTGGGGGATAAATATCAGGCTCGGGTGTTTATTAATGATTATTGGCAGTTAGCGATAAAGCATCAAGCCTATGGCGTCCATCTCGGCCAAGAAGATTTGTGCCAAGCGAATTTGGATAAGATCAAACAAGCGGGTCTGCGATTGGGGTTAAGTACCCATGGTATTTATGAAGCGTTGCGGGTTAATGCCTTAGCGCCAAGTTACATCGCGTTAGGTCATATCTTTGCCACTCAAACTAAACAGATGCCGTCCCGCCCACAAGGGATTGATAAATTAACGCTGCAAGTTGAGCTATTTCGCCGCGAGCGCGCGTTGGTGGCCATTGGTGGTATTAGTCAATCACGGGTAGTTGATGTCCTTCGTAGTGGTATTGATAGCGTTGCATTAGTTACCGCGATAACAAAAGCGCAAGACGTTGTTGAAACGACATTGTCATTGCTAGACGAAGTCGGCCATGGCGCAGAGTTTGTTGCTGATGCTAATAACTTAGTAAGAAGGGACTGTGATGAAGTCATTAACTGATCAACAATTTGTGCGTTATTCGCGACAAGTGATGATGGAACGTTGGGGCGAGGCAGGGCAATTATCTTTAGCCGATGCCAAGGTGGTGATTATTGGCTGTGGCGGTTTGGGTAATACGGTCGCGAGCCTACTTGCTGGCGCTGGTGTCGGACATATTACCTTGATGGACGATGATAATGTCGAGCTATCAAACCTGCCACGACAATTGGCCTTTGATATGGGCGATATAGCGAACGCCAAAGTGTTGGCATTGGCTAATCGTCTGCGAGAGCAAAATGAAGATATTGCAGTCACGCCACTGCTCCAGCGTTTTGAATATGGATGCGCCAGCCAGTGCCTTAGCGGTGCAACGTTAGTGCTCGACTGTAGTGATAATTTTGCTACCCGATATGCGATTAATCATGCATGCCTAGATTTGATGTTGCCATTATTGTCGGCGAGTGTGATTGGCTGGCACGGTCAAATGTTGTTAGTCATCAATGATGGTGAACACAACAGTCATGGCTGTTATCAATGTCTGTTCAATCACACCGATGATCGCGCATTAAACTGTAATACTGCCGGAGTGAGTGGCGCAGCTGTTGCTATTGTTGCGAGCTACCAAGCAAATGAGGCCATACGCTTTATGCTCGGTCAAAAGAGCACCTTAAGCAGCTCATTAATGCTTATTGATACTATTAGTCTTGATAATAAAAAACTAAAGCGAACAAGCGATCCCAAATGCGCTGTTTGTGCTAATAAAGGAAAACATTAGGATGCAAGCGAGTCAAAAAGTGGTGACTATTAATGATCAGGAGCAAGTAGTCATTGAGCCAGGCGTTAGTTCGCTAGCTGAATTGGTCAGTAAATTTACCCTAGATAACAACGTCGCTGTTGCGATTGACAGTAAAATTATTCCACATCGATTGTGGGGCAGTACACTACTGTTTGGTGATGAGCAACTCACCATCTTTGGCGCAATAGCGGGTGGATAATAATGATGAAAAGTAACGACAGACAACCACAAGATTGCTTTATGATAGCCGATCATAAGTTTGGTTCGCGCTTATTTACTGGTACCGGAAAATTCGCTAACAGCGAATTAATGGCTGACGCATTAAAAGCCTCGCAATCTGAAATGGCTACAATGTCATTAAAGCGGGTGGACTTACACCAAAAAAGTGATGATATTTTACGGCCATTAATGGCAAACGCTATTAAATTATTGCCAAATACATCAGGGGCAAAGAATGCGAAAGATGCCATCTTTGCTGCTCAGTTAGCCCGTGAGGCGCTTGCCACTAATTGGATTAAGTTAGAGATCCACCCTGATCCGAAATACCTGATGCCAGATCCAATAGAAACTTTAATGGCGGCAGAGGCATTAGTGAACGACGGCTTTATCGTATTGCCATACATGCATGCCGATCCGGTACTCGCTAAACGTTTAGAAGATGTAGGCTGTCATGCAGTGATGCCACTTGGCGCGCCGATTGGCAGTAATAAGGGCTTAGTATCACAAGATTTTCTTAAAATCATCATCGAGCAAGCGAACGTGCCAGTGATTGTCGATGCAGGTATTGGCGCGCCATCCCATGCCGCTTATGCGATGGAGCTTGGTGCTGATGCCGTACTAGTGAACACGGCGATGGCGGTGTCCCCGGATCCAGTGGCGATGGCCCGGGCGTTTGCGATGGCGGTTGAGAGTGGTCGTATGGCTTATCTTGCTGGATTAGGACAAGTTAACAATCATGCTATTGCTACCTCGCCATTAACCTCGTTTTTGGATGGTGTATGAGTAGTTTCTTACATCAAATATCCAATGACGATTGGCATCAAACACAGCAAAGCTTTGATGATATTAGTGAAGATCAAGTGGTGGCGGCCTTAAAAAAGTCACAGCGTGGATTAGAGCTTGATTTAGCAGAGTTTCAAGCATTAATTTCCCCAGTCGCGGCGCCTTATTTAGAACACATGGCGCAACTGAGTCAGCAATTTACCCAACAGCGCTTTGGTCATAACATGCAGATGTTCGTGCCACTGTATCTATCGAATATGTGTTCAAATATCTGTACTTATTGCGGGTTTAGCATGGAAAATAAGATCCGGCGTACCACCTTAACGATGCAACAGATTGAAGAAGAGGCCATCGCGATTAAAGCGATGGGTCTGGATCATATTTTACTGGTCACTGGTGAGTCAGAACGCAAAGTCGGCATGGCATATTTTGAACAAGCGTTAGCGGTATTAACCCAATATTTTAGCCATATCTCGATGGAAGTGCAGCCACTTGATACCCAGGATTATGCCCGCTTAAATGAGCTTGGTGTTGAGTCGATTTTAGTGTATCAAGAGACATATCATCGTGATAAATACGCGAAATATCATCTTAAAGGCAAAAAATCAGACTTTGATTATCGGCTAGCAACGCCAGACAGAGTAGGGCAAGCAGGGATCACCAAAGTAGGAATTGGCTGCTTACTCGGCTTAGAAGATTGGCGCACCGATGCTTATTATGTTGCCGCCCAATTACAATATCTTGAGCAGAAATATTGGCAGATGCGTTACTCACTGTCCTTTCCGCGTCTACGCCCTTGTGAAGGTGGCAGCGAGGTCAATTCGCCAATGACCGAACGGGAGCTAGTGCAATTGATTTGTGCTTATCGTTTGTATAATCATCAGGTTGAATTATCGCTCTCAACCAGAGAGTCGGCGGTGTTTCGCGACAACATGTTGAAGCTGGGGGTGACAACGATGAGTGCTGGTTCGAAGACGCAACCAGGGGGTTATGCTAATGATGAAAAAAGTCTTGAGCAATTTAGTATTGATGACAATCGCACCGTTGCACAAGTCGCCTCGATGATTAAGGACAAAGGCTACCAAGTCGTGTGGAAAGATTGGCAAATGGGGCTCAACCAGCATTAAGCGATCGTTGCGCCATGCTGTGATTTAAAGTGTATGCTGCTTAAAAAACTGTAAAAAGGTCTTGATTCTTAAATTCTGTTTGAGATCTCGATGGTAAACAAACCACAGTGATGAGTTGACTTGCTCGATACAATCGACGTCGAGCGTAACCAATTCCTTATCGATAGCGATAGATTCAGTACTAACAAGGCCTAGGCCCATCCCTTCAGAAATGGCACTATGGATGTCTCTAAAACTATTGCTTTGATAGACAACTTGCTGACTTGGAATATGTTGTAATAAGGCCTTCACCGACCGTAAGTGGCGCTTTTTACCATTGGGCAACACCCATTTATGGTGTTTTAAATCTGCCATGGTCTTTGGTTGGCCATTCTGGGTGATATATTCTTTAGCACCACATAGATACAGACCAAAATCTTTAAGGTGATGGGCAATAAGATCCGGCTCAGTGATTTTTTCAGCGATCCGCAGTGCAACGTGCGCAACGCCACTCACTAGCGGCACCCGTTCATCGGTGGCAATGATCTGAATTCTGATTTCTGGATATTGTTGTTGAAATCTTTTGAGTAATGGATTTAAACTGATGGAGAAATCGCTGACGGTACTAATGATTAGATCGCCGTTTAACGAGTGAGCGCTACTGTTTATTTTATGAATAAGATGCTGAATTTGACCATCGATATGCGGCATATCATTGATTAATACATTGCCCGCCTCAGTTAATCGATAACCACGCTGGTGGCGAATAAACAACTTTGCCGACAATTGCGACTCTAGCCGGTTAACGTGTCTCAAGACCGTTGCGTGATTAACATCGAGTACTTCCGCTGCCTTGGACAATGTGCCAGACATCGCGACTTGGTGGGCAATACGCAGGTCATTCCAATCAATATTATTCATAAGTAGCTCACGTTGTTCAAATATGCACAACAGTTTATCTTTATTGTGTGTTTTTAATCAAGTCTAGCGATGGTATTGTGTAGCTATTGTATTATTGAGCGGTATTTTTGGGATGAAGATTAATAACACGAGTGAGTCCTTTGGTCTTGTGGCAATGGCAATTCATTGGCTATTCGCGTTAACCGTATTTGGGCTATTCGGCTTAGGCTTATATATGGTGGAGTTAACGTATTATGACGCATGGTATAAAGGCTCGTTAGATCTGCACAAAAGTATTGGCTTTACGCTGTTGGCGTTACTGGTCTTTAGACTGTTGTGGCGATTTAAAAACATTCAACCGACCGGTGATAGCACAAAGCGTTGGGAACAAATAAGCGCAAGCTTTGTCCACATTCTGTTGTATTTAATCCCATTATTATTAATGGTTAGCGGCTATTTGATATCAACCGCCGATGGCAGAGGCATCGAAGTATTCGAACTATTTAGCGTGCCGTCGATGGGGGAGTTAATCCCAAACCAAGAAGACAGCGCCGGACTGGTGCATGAAATCCTGGCTTGGCTACTTATTGCCTTAGCAGGGGTTCATGCGCTTGCGGCACTTAAACATCATTTTATTAACAAAAACAACACCCTCAATCGCATGATTGGGCGTAATAACTTAACCGACAATAAGGATTCGTAATGAAAAAATTATTTACCGCAGCCACGTTTATCGCTGCACTAGCAACATCATCTGCAATGAACGCCGCAGAATATAAACTTGATACCCGAGGTGCGCATGCCTCTGTTGAGTTTAAAATTAAGCATTTAGGTTACAGCTGGCTCTCTGGTCGTTTTAATACTTTCGATGGCAATTTTTCGTGGGACGCGAAAAAGCCAAATGATTCAAAAATCAGCGTAACAATTGATACAACAAGTATCGACTCAAACCACGCAGACCGCGACAAACACCTAAAAGGTAAAGATTTCTTGAACGTGTCTAAGTTTGATAGCGCGACATTCAACAGCACCTCAATCGTGTTCAAAGACGAGACGAATGCAACGGTGACAGGTCAATTTATGTTACATGGCGTGACCAAAGAAATTAGCTTCCCAATCGAAAAAATTGGCGAAGGTAACGATCCATGGGGCGGCTACCGCGCTGGTTTCTCAGGCGTTGTTTCAATCAAAATGGCTGACTACGGCATCGACTACAACCTAGGCCCAGCATCAACGCACGTTGACCTAACGCTACATATTGAAGGTATCCGCCAGAAGTAATGGTATTTCCCATAAACCGTGACCACTAAACGGCTTTATGGGATACGCTCAGCGTGTTCAATATGATTATATCGTCAAGCAAAAAGCCAACGCTCGTCAGTTGGCTTTTTTACGTTTCCTAAATCAATATAGCTTGCGCGAGAGTTTGCCGTCGCAATAATTTTCAAAACAGCTGTTGCGAATTATTGAACCGGTACTAGAAAACGATTAAAGAAACTGAGCAATGATGTTCATTTCAACTTGAGAACCTGCCCTAAAATAACGTTAACACTAAAAGTCTTTGAATATCATTTAGATTTTCGTGCCTGTCCCAAATTTACCCAGTAAGGCCTTTATTTTTAAAATCAGATCAACCAAAGATGCTAGTTAGTGTAATGGTTGGTATTACGCTGTAGCGTGAAAATGTATGCACAACAATCAAAAAGTCTATATATTAATCTACGTTGAAAAATAATTTAATTGGATTAAGGATTTACAATGAAAAAGTTTCTTGTCGTTTGCCTCTTTGTACTGAGCGCGTTTAATGTGGCGCAAGCACACGAAGATAACCTACGCTTATATACGCTAGATTGCGGTGACATAGCGGTATCAGACATGGACGGATTTTCATCCGCCGGCGATTACGCAAAAACAAGCGCGAAGTTAGGTAATACTTGTTATTTAATACGCCATAAAAACGGCGATTTATTGTGGGATACTGGTCTACCCGCCTCACTTGTTAATGCAAAACCTATGGTCAACGGCGTCTTTAGTCTTAGCATGAAAAAGACCTTGGTTGAACAACTCAAAGATATCAAGGTTACGCCAAGCGAAATTGAATATTTGTCACTGTCACATAGCCACTTTGATCATGTAGGCCAAGCGTCATCGTTTGCGCTAGCAACCTGGCTGGTTAGCGACAAAGAGCAGGAAGCGATGTTTGCTAATGAAAAGTCGTCAGCACAATTCGCTGCATTTAAAGACTTCAAACGCAAAACTTTCACCGGTGATTATGATGTGTTTGGTGATGGTTCCGTGATCATTTTAGATCTTGCTGGACACACCGTTGGACATAGCGCATTGCAAGTGAACTTGAAAAATACTGGTACGGTTTTATTGTCGGGCGATCTGTATCATCAAGCCAAGAGCCGAGAGCTTAAACGTGTACCGCGTTTTAACCATGATGAACAAACCACCCTTAAGTCGATGGCTCGTTTCGAAAAAATAGCCAAAGAGACTTCAGCACGCGTGGTTATTCAACATGAAACCGCGGATATCAAGAAGTTGCCAAAACTGCCTAAGTATTTAGATTAATCTTAATACTTAACCAACCGGATTAAACGGAAAAGAGATCCTTAACTGAATCTCTATCAACGGCTACAAATAAGCCAACTGTCTAGGAATAGAGGTAAGTATGCAGAATCAGCAAACAGTTGACTCAAGACTTGTAGCCATCTAGATTATGTGGGTGTCTAGAATTCCTAACCACTAAACGGCTTTATGGGATATGCTCAGCGTGATAAATATGACTACTTAGTCAAGCAAAAAGCCAACGCTCGTCAGTTGGCTTTTTTACGTTTCCTAAGTGAATAAAGCGTGCGCGAGAGTTTGCCGTCGCAATCATTTTCAAAACAGCTGTTGCGAGTTATTTAATCGGTCCTAGAAAACGATTAAAGAAACTGAGCAATGATGTTCATTTCAACTTGAGAACCTGCCCTAAAATAACGTTAACATTTAAAGTCTTTGAATATCATGTAGATTTTCGTGCCTGTCCCAAATTTATTGATGGTCCAACAGAACATTTAACTAGATGGTCAAATTCGTTATGCCACTTCACATTTCATCCCAAACATCCGGGTCGACCTTTTCCGTAACTTAATACATCAACAATATTCAAAGGCTACACTAATCTATGCTTGTCTGTATATGGACATTGTTTTTATTATTGTCCATTTGTGTGCTATGGTTGTGTTAAGGGAAAAGGAGCAAGACCATGAAGCAAGATATTATTAATGAAACCCCAAATCTTAACGACGCTGGCAAACAAGCTTTGCCGGTGGTTTTTAATATCTTGGATAAATGGCAATGCGACCAAGCCAATCAAATGAAATTACTAGGATTAACCAATCGCTCAACGCTCACAAAATATCGCGCGCAGCCTGATAAAGCAAAAGTATCAAGGGACTTATTAGAGCGTATGAGTTATCTATTTAATATTCACAAATCGTTACGAGTGATATTTTCCCATGAAGACAGCGTATATAACTGGGTAAATAAACCCAATAGTCACCCGTTTTTTGGTGGTCGTTCCGCGATGGAAGTCATGACGCAAGGTAATGTCATTAACTTGTATGAAGTCGCATCTCGGATGGATGCATTTCGTGGTGGTCGTTCACTGTGAGCGAGTATGTGCTGAAAAGCTATGTAGAGCACGATAGTTATCGATTGATCCCGTCAAAATACCCCCCCATAAACCTTTACGAAGACGTAGCTTCTCCCGAGCAGTTGGAGGCTATTTTCGCCATTGAAGCGCTTACTAATCCACGCTTATTAGAAGAGACAGGGGATTTTAGCCGCATACCAGTTGACGAACGATTGGTTGGCATTGCGCATTGTAGTTATGTCATGGCCGCTTTTACGTATTGTAGTCCTGAAGGTGGGCGCTTTAATACACGAGATTTTGGTGCTTATTATTGCGCAACATCCGTGGATACCGCGATAAAAGAAACGGTTTATCATATGGAGCTGATGCTAGGGTATACCAATGAGCCGCCACAAGATGTTGAAATGCGGTCTATCGCAGCGGTGTTTAGTGCCTATTTAGTGGATGTTACCGGTGACGAGTATTTGGCGAGTAATATTTATCACCCGACAAATTATGCCCCTGGACAAGCAATGGCGGCAACGCTTAAAGCATCCAAGCAAGATGGTATTCGTTATCGCTCGGTGCGCCATGGCTCCAATGAATGTTTTGCACTTTTTAGACCTAATTTGGTGACCAAGGTATGCCAAGCCAAGCACTACAGTTATAAATGGAATGGGGCGGCGATTAATAACATCATTGAGCTACAACTAGTTTAGGCACGTTCTTCATTGGAGAGCGTGGGGATCTGGTGAGCCCCATTTTTGTCTTTGCTATCTTGTAATATATGCTTATGGACAGCTGTTCAGGTAGAGGCTCGACAGTGATTTACATTGATACATTGAATTGGTTATTGCATATATATGCGTGTAAGGTTCGTTGCTAATATGCTTAAGTTGTTATATTTAAGAGTTTTTTAATTCTGGTAAAAATAATGGAGTCGATATAATATTTACTTATATTAACTATTCATTCAGATTATTTGAAGTCGACACCTATGACAAACCAACAGACCATTCAAGCAGCACAACAATTTTTAGCCCGCAGAGTACCAGGCACTAAAGCGTATAGTTTAGCGGACGCGATTAAGCCGACGACCGTCGAAGAAGCACTCGCGGTTCATCAAGAAATGATCAAGCTTCGCTCTGATCCTGTCGCCGGGTGGAAATGTTTATTACCGTTGGCGCAAGACAAAATTATTATTGCCCCGATCTTTGGGAACAGTATTCAACAAGGTGAGCAATGCTCGCTAATCAAAGACAATGGTAAAGTTCGTATTGAACCTGAAATCGCTTTTGTACTGAAAAATGATTTACCTGCTCGTGATGAAGATTACTCCGAAGCTGAAATCAATGACGCGATTGGTAGTTGCCATATGGCTTTAGAATTGATGCAAAGTCGTTTCGCCGACGACTCTGATGCGGTATTTCCTGAGCGCTTAGCTGATGGTCTAGTAAACCAAGGGTTGTTCATTGGTCCTGAAATTGATCGAGTCGCTGCATTTTCAGCAAGTAAAATACAGCTATCTGTAAAACAGAGCGAAGAAAATGGTGAGGTGAGTGAGCAAAGGTTTGATGGTGCACACCCTAATCCGTTACCGCAGTTACCGATATATTGGGCGATAAACTTTATGTCAAAACGTGGCACCACTTTTCGTAAAGGCGAAGCTTTTACAACGGGATCGTACGCGGGTATTGTTGAAGTAGATTTTGATAAAGAGATTCAAATTGAATATGCGGGTATTGGCCGTTATAACGTTGTCTTTAAAGAACTCGTATAGGTTACCTTATCGCCAGGAGTTAAGTTGTTAAGCGAGTGTAGCTCACAGCTCTAAGACATTGCGTTTTGATCAATGGGGTCAGAACAACT
>Ga0209291_1000604_pt1 | contig 33865 bp, 31 predicted proteins | sample GOMGulsemesocosm_FD_184633 | JGI IMG/M metagenome (GOLD analysis project Ga0209291, IMG submission 184633) | Methane-oxidizing microbial communities from mesocosms in the Gulf of Mexico - GOM9B Gulf of Mexico (SPAdes) (version 2) | ecosystem: Environmental > Aquatic > Marine > Cold seeps...
TGATTTCAAATGAGAATGCACATAAAACTATACTGTCCATTCTGGCTTTTATTGTATACTCACTGACGCTTTTAGGTCATTACAAACTTGGTTGGCGTGGACAACGAGTGTTAATATTAACCGTTACCGGTAGCGCTTTATTAACCTTGGCTTATTTCGGCAGTCGGTTCGTTAAAGAATTTATATTATTATAAAGCGTAGATAACGTTTTTATTTTGCAATATCTAGAAAATTTGTATTCTCTAGTCTTTTTTTAATTACATAGGGTTCCTTTTTTGGACAATATATCAACAGAAATACTTTTTGCCACTCTTAGCATTCTTATCGTTTGTTCAGCCTATTTTTCAGGTTCTGAAACCGGCATTATGTCCCTTAATCGTTATAGATTACGTCATTTAGAAAAGCAAAAGCATAAAGGTGCAAGGCGCGTTAGTAAATTGCTCGATCGTCCCGACAAGCTTATTGGATTAATTTTGATTGGTAATAACCTAGTTAATATCTTTGCAACCTTAATAACAGGTATTATAGCCGAACGATTATATGGTGATGCCGGTATTTTTTATGCTGGTTTATTATTGACCTTAGTAATATTAATTTTTGCTGAAATTACTCCTAAAACATTAGCGGCTTTATACCCTGAAAAAATAGCTTTCCCAAGCTCAATATTCTTAACTCTGTTATTAAAGTTATTGTTTCCATTAGTGGTTGCCGTCAATTGGATCACCAATGGATTATTAATGTTAATAGGTATAAGCCCAGAACAAAGGCAAGAGCACAGCTTAAGCTCTGAAGAGCTAAGAACTGTTGTTAACGAGTCAAGCGCCATGCTGCCAAAGCGTGATCAAAATATGTTGGTCGGTATTCTTGATTTAGAAAAGGTTACCGTTGAAGATATTATGGTGCCACGTAACGAGTTAGTCGGAATTGATATTAATGACGACTGGAAGAAAATTCAAAAGCAATTAGCTCAGTCTAACCATACACGTGTTTTATTATATCGTGACAATATGGATGATGTTGTGGGTTATATTCATTTACGTGATGCATTAAAATTATTATTTAAAAATCAATTCACTAAAACTACACTGATTCGTGCAGTTAAAGAATTGTACTTTATTCCTGAGGGCACAGCTCTTAATGTGCAACTGTTAAAATTTCAGCATGCTAAAGAACGTTTAGGGTTAGTTGTTGATGAATATGGTGATATTCAAGGCCTAGTTACTTTAGAGGATATTCTTGAAGAAGTTGTCGGTGACTTTACAACCACTATGACTCCAACCACTAGTGATGAAGTGCATGTACAACCCGATGGCAGCTATTTAGTAGATGGCAGTGCAACTGTGCGCGATATCAATAAGGAAATGAATTGGACCTTTCCTACCGACGGGCCAAAAACGCTGAATGGTTTGATTATCGAATACTTAGAAGATATTCCTGAAGCCAATTTAAGTGTGCGCATTGCAGGATATCCGCTAGAGATTGTTGAAGTCTCAGATAATATGATTAAGTCGGTTCGTATTATGTCTGAACTTTATGTTGGTCAAGTCGAGGAAGACTAGCCCAATATTTTTATTTTAAAATTTACGTTTAAATTGCAAAAGTGGCACTCACCGTGAAATCATGTCACTCATCGCAGCTCAGTAATTATTACAAGTAAACTTTTGTAAAGTCATTACGATTTTTCATAAACATTGAGTACACTTAAGCTACCAAAATAGTCGTAGTGGTTTACTTTTTATGAGAAGTCGTTTTCGAGCGAACATTAAGCAAAGTGTTTTTGCCGGGTTAACAGTTATTTTGCTGTCAGCTTGTTCAAATATTTCTGAACTTGATGAAAATATTAACAACATTGATTTGCCAACAAATTGGCAAGAAAATCAAAAAGCTTTGCAGGTTGAAAGTAACTGGTTAAGTCAGTTAGATAACAAACAAGTTCAGCAATTAGTAAAAGCTGCGTTAGCCTCTAATCATCAATTAAAAATTCAAGCATTTAATGTCGAGATTCAAAAGCAGCAATTAATTGTTTCTGGTAGTTCGTTATGGCCATCTCTCGATTTATCTCTGCGCTCTGGTAGAAGTAAAAATAATAGCCTCGCTACTATAAGCAATTCAAGTTCAATTGACTTAGACTTAAGTTATGAGCTTGATTTATGGGGGAAGCTTTCTGCAGCTGATCAACAAGCAAATTTAAATTATATGGCAGAGCAAGCCAATTTCGAACAAAGTAAGCAACAACTAGTCGCTGATGTAGTTACCACTTGGTTCTCTGTTATTGAAGCTGAAAAATTGTTAGTCCTTTATCAAAGTAGAGTGAAAAACTCCCAACAAAACTTAGAAATTATTGAGTCAGGTTATAATAGTGGTTTAAGTGAAGCCCTTGATGTTTATTTAACACGTAACGAGCTAAATAATGAATTAACTAGAGTCTCTGAGCAAAAGTCAAAGCAAAAAAAATTAATTAGGAAACTCGAACGTTTAGTCGGATATTACCCTAAAGGAGAGTTATTGGTTGAAGCTCAACTACCTTTATTAAATTCAGATATTCCTCTCGGCTTACCTTCAGAACTTATCAGTAGAAAACCTCATTTAATGGCTAGCTGGTACCAGTTATTAGCAAAAGATGCTGGTCTTGCGTATGCACACAAGCAACGTTTCCCAAGTTTAAGTCTTACAGCATCTTTGGGAGATTCGGCTGGTGATATTGATGACCTATTATCGGGATCTTCGTTAGCGTGGTCCTTATTTGGGAGTCTTTCAGCACCACTATTTAATGCCGGACGTTTAGCAGCAAATGAAGAAAAAGCACGTTTAGCACTAAAACAGCAAGAGCAACTGTATTTAGATACTTTGTTTAGCGCTTTTGCAGGCGTAGAAAATGCTATTACAGAAGAAGAAAGTTTAAAGTCAAGCTATCTAACTATGCTGGCAGCACAAGAAAATGCTAAAATTGCGGCTACACTCTCGTTTGAACAATATCAAAGCGGTTTAGTTAATTACACTACAGTGCTTAATGCGCAAACTCGCTCTTTCGATGCACAAACTACATTAATAACTCTTAAAAACCGTCTTATTGCTAACCGTATCCAATTACACCTAGCATTGGGCGGCGACTTTTCTACCCCTACACAAAACCCTGCTACTAGCACCGATACCAAGGCTCAATAATAATGTCTCAAAATACTCAACTTAGTGCAAAGCCAAGTACCAAAAAGAAAATGATTATTCTCGCTGTTATTGTGGGAGTTACCCTTATATTATCGACCATTATTTCCAATCACCCACCCTCATCAAAGCGCTTTAAACCATCGAAAGCTTCTCAAATGACAGTTGAAACTAAGCTTTTAACACCACAACAGTATCAAGTTATCGTTGAAAGTTTTGGTACGGTAAAGCCGCGCACACAAAGCATACTATTTTCACAGGTTTCAGGGCAGATCAACGAAGTAAGCATGCAGTTTCGAGATGGTGGTTTTTTTGAAAAAGGTGACGTGTTAGTTCAACTTGACGATAGAGATCACAAGTCAGAAGTCAAAGTATCACAGGCTAATTTATTTTCTGCTAATCAAGTATTGCTGGAAGAGCAAGCAAGGGCAGAGCAAGCAGAAACTGATTGGCAGCGTCTAGGCAATGGTAAAACTGCTAGCGCATTAGTGCTGAGGAAACCACAGCTTGAAGCCGCTAAAGCAAAAGTACTTTCTGCTCAAGCGCAATTAGACAAGGCCGAGTTATCGTTAGAACGAACGAAAATTATTGCACCATATGCAGGTCGTATATTGAAAAAGCAGGTGGATTTAGGTCAGGTGGTTTCAGCTAATACACAGTTGGCTTCTATTTTTGCCGTTGATTATGTTGAAATTCGCTTACCAATTAAAAATAAGGATCTAGCATTAATTAATTTACCTGAAGAGTATCGTGATATTGGAGAGCAGGGGCATAAAAACGACGTAAAACTAACATCAGATTTAATGGGGCATCAGCAATGGCATGGCAAAATCATTCGCACGGAAAGTGCTATTGATGAGCAGTCTCAGCAATTGTATGTTGTTGCGCAAATTAATCGACCTTACGATGCTACTACGACTTATGGTTCCCCAATTAAAATAGGCCAATATGTTACGGCTGAAATTGAAGGTAAAGCATTGAGCAGTGCGTTGGTTATCCCAAGTAGTGCTATTTATCAGGGAAGCTATGTATATACCGTAGAGAAAGGGTTATTAATGCGTAAAGAAGTTACCCTTGGTTGGCAAAATGGCAAACAAGCGATTGTGAAGTTAGGCCTTGTTGCTGGAGATGCATTAGTACTTACTTCTTTAGGGCAAGTTAGTTCTGGTACTCCGGTATCAATTGAAGGAGAAAACCGAGACCTTAATAAAAATAAACCTAACAAAAAACGTAGAAAAAAAAGAAAAGAAAACCGTGAAGAGATAATTAGCCAAAAAACAGCCAAAAAAGCAGAAGGTGAATCACTATGATCGCCTGGTTTGCACGAAACCACGTCGCCGCTAATTTATTATTAATTACCATTCTAATTGCTGGTTTATTTAGTTTATCAACAAGAATTCCATTAGAGGTTTTTCCATCATTTGCAACTGATCGTATTAACGTTAATGTTTCATTGCGTGGTGCAACACCTGAAGATGTTGAAAAGAGTATTTCTATACGTATTGAAGAAGCTGTACAAGACCTAGAGGGGATTGAACAGATTTCTAGCCGTTCATCTGAAGGATTTTCTAATGTTAGTATTGAAATTGATGCAGATTACGATGCTCGAGAGGTTTTAGCGGATATTAAAAGCCGAGTTGATGCTATTAATACCTTTCCTGCTGATGCTGAAAAACCTGTTGTTTCATTAGCAACTCGTATGCGTGAAGTTATCTCAGTCAGTGTTGCTAGTATTTATGGAGAAAAAGAAACTCGCGAATATGCGGAAAAGGTTCGTGATGAATTATTAAAAATTCCTAACATTACACAAGTTGAACTTAGTGGTGTTCGAGATTATGAAATTTTGATTGAGGTGCCTCAAGATAAGTTACAGCAGTACAACTTGACCATAGCGCAAATATCTTCAGCCATTAATAACTCTAGTACTGATGTTTCAGCAGGCAACCTGAGAACCCAGGGCGGCGATATACTATTACTGTCGAAAGGCCAAGCTTATCGTAAAAATGAGTTTGCTGAAATAGCAATAAAAACCCATGTCGATGGTTCAATTTTAAATTTATCCGACATCGCTATTATCACTGATGCTTTTGAAGAAACTCCCGTTAGAACTCGATTTAACGGTAAACAAGCTGCTTTTATAGATGTTTATCGAATTGGCCCGCAAAGTGCCATTGAAGTTGCAGACGCGGTTAAAAATTATATAGATGAGCAGCAAGATAATGTTCCTCAAGGTGTTGAGTTAAGTTATTGGGATGATGATTCGCAAATTGTTAAAAACAGAATTTCAACACTGACCACAAGTGCGCTGCAAGGAGGGATTTTAGTACTTGCCTTACTGAGTTTATTCTTACGACCATCAATTGCTTTCTGGGTATTTATAGGTATTCCTATTTCATTTATGGGGGCATTTATTGTTATGCCTTTCTTTGGTATTACATTAAATATTATGAGCTTATTCGCCTTTATCTTGGTGCTAGGAATTGTAGTTGATGATGCTATTGTTACAGGGGAAAATATTTATACCCATTTAAAAACATCAGAGTCAGGGGAAGAAGCAGCCATTCGTGGTACGCAAGAAGTAGCAACACCAGTTACTTTTGGTGTATTAACAACAGTTGCCGCCTTTTTACCGTTAGCCTTTATTGAAGGTGCTCGAGGCGCTTTATTTGCTCAGATCCCCGTTATTGTTATTCCGGTATTATTGTTCTCTTTAATAGAGTCAAAGTTTGTTTTGCCCTCACATTTAAAACATTTGAAGTTACGGGGGCAAAAAGGAAAAGCTTCTAAGTTTAGCTTATTTCAGCAACGTTTTGCTGACGGTTTTGAAAAGGCTATTTTACGTTTTTATCAACCATTATTAAAAAAAGCAATAAATTACAAAGCGGCAACGTTTGTTGGTTTTGTTGGTGTTTTATTAATTATTATTACCTTAATTATGAGCGGCTGGACTAAATTCATTTTCTTCCCAAGAATACCAAGTGAAACAGTACGAGCATCACTAACATTACCTGCAGGCTCTCCTTTTGAAGTGACCAATAAACATATTTTAAAAATGACTGAAAAGGCAGAAGAGTTACGTAAAAAATATATTGATGAAGATACCAATGAAAGTATCATTATTAATATTCTTGCGACTACTGGCGGCAGAGGTGGGGCTTCAAACAAAGGGGGAGTGCGTTTTGAAATAACGCCACCCGAGTCTCGCAGCTTGTCTATTGGTTCAGCACAGTTAGTACGTGAATGGCGAGCATTAATTGGGCCGGTCCCTGGGGCTGAAAGCATTACTTTTAGGGCTGAAATAGGTCGTTCCTCTGATCCTATTCATGTGCAGTTAAAAGCGAGCTCTATAGATACGTTGAAAGAAATTACTGACAAAGTGAAGTTACGACTGGCTACCTATCCTACAGTATTTGATATTGAAGATAGTTTGTCTGACGGTAAAGAAGAGCTTCAAATTGAATTAACCGAGCAGGGAAAAGCATTAGGGTTAACAAGAGTGAGTCTTTCAAATGAAGTACGTCGTGCTTTCTTTGGTTCTCAAGTTCAGCGTATACAGCGCGGACGAGATGACGTTCGTGTGATGGTGAGGTTGCCATTAAATGAACGGCGTACAACAGCAGATTTAGAAAATATTCTTGTTGGTACACCTAGTGGCGGTTCTGTGCCTCTATCTCATGTAGCAAAATTAATCCCGGGTAAAAGTCCATCAACCATCTCTCGCATTGATCGCTACCGCACGGCCAACGTTAGTGCAGACATCGAGAAAGAAAATACTAATATGACGGTATTGCAAGCCGATTTAAAAGAATATTTAGATGAATTGATTTTGCAATATCCAGGGGTAAGTCATTCACTTGAAGGTGAGGCTAAAGAACAACGTGAATCTTTTGGTTCGTTAGCTTGGGCGTTACTTTTTGTTTTCTTTATTATTTACGCATTATTAGCAATTCCTTTTAAGTCGTATTTACAGCCAATCATCGTAATGAGCGTGATCCCGTTTGGTATGATTGGTGCTGTTATAGGTCACTGGATTATGGGCATGGAATTAACCATTATGAGTTTGCTCGGCATGTTAGCGTTAATTGGTGTGGTGGTGAACGATTCATTAGTATTGGTTGATTTCATCAATAAAAAACGAGAAGAGGGGATACGACTTATGGAGGCTGTGCTTACTGCTGGTGCATCACGTTTTCGTCCGGTGATGTTGACGAGTTTAACAACCTTTATTGGTTTAATGCCGCTATTATTTGAGCAATCTACTCAAGCGCAGTTTCTTATTCCTATGGCGGTATCACTTGGTTTTGGCATCTTGTTTGCCACGCTAATAACGTTGATTTTAGTTCCTGTAAACTACTTGATAGTTGAGCGTTTAAAAGAGCTTTCAGGTGTAACACCTATGATATATGAATTTGAAAAATAGTTTGATAGGTAAAATTTAGCTAATAAAAAACCCAGTATAATAACTGGGTTTTTTCATTTTGAAATATAACTAAAAATCTTCCAACATAAACTCTAACGAGTCTTCATATTCCTTTAATTCTTTTTCTAGTTGAAACCTTTCTTTTATTTGCTCTATTTCGCGCCATTTTCTTTTCTTATTAGTGCTTCCTGAGGACTTTTGTCTTGTACCTAATGAGTCCAATACTTGTTGAAGTTTTTCCATAGAACACTCCTTTTTATTTAATAGCACCTTTTTAATACCACATTCAAGATGATAAGCAAATCATTAAAGTATTAAATAATAAGAAAATCTGTCGGTAAAGTAATCATTGTTGGCTCTAAATGTGAACTAATTGGTTGAAAGTTAACAGTTAAAGCATTTCTTTTAGTTGTTTTTCCAATTTTATCTGGTCAATGGTGAAGTTTCGAATTCCTTCGGCAAGTTTTTCTGTTGCCATGGCATCTTCGTTCATAGACCAGCGAAAGCTGCTTTCAGATAATTTATCATTATTAGTAAGTTGTGGCTGTTGGCTAAATAATTTTTGCTCAAGAGGATCATTGCAGTTTGCTAATTCATCAAGTAAGCCCGGGCTGATCGTCAGACGATCACAACCTGCTAATTGACGAATTTCATCAATATTTCTAAAACTTGCACCCATCACTACAGTTTTATAGCCTTTACTTTTATAAAAATTATAAATGCTTGTTACTGAAATAACACCTGGATCTTCTGCTGCAGCAAATTCACTTTTTCCGGTGTCTTTCTTAAACCAATCTAAAATTCGACCAACAAAAGGAGATATTAAATAAACTCCTGCTTCTGCACAGGCTTGTGCTTGAGCAAAGCTAAACAGTAAGGTTAAATTACAATTAATACCTGATTTTTCAAGTTGTTCCGCAGCTTTAATGCCTTCCCAAGTTGAGGCAAGTTTAATAAGAATACGGTCATTAGTGATGCCTGCTTCATTATACATTGCGATTAACTTGTGAGCTTTAGCAATTGAAGCCTGCGTATCAAAAGATAAACGTGAATCAACTTCAGTAGAGATACGGCCAGGAACTGTTTTTAAAATTTCAAGGCCAATGAGTACAGACAATTTATCAGCGGCGTCAATTACTTGTTGCTCAGCGCTTGTTGATTGCTGTTTTGCCCATGTAATGGCTTCGGTGAGCAGGTGCTGGTAGCTTGCTAGCGATGCGGCCTTTAATAATAATGAAGGGTTTGTTGTAGCATCTTGTGGTTGAAATTTTGCGATAGCTTCAATATCGCCAGTGTCAGCAACTACAGTGGTCATTTGTTTTAATTGTGAAAGCTGGTTAGTCATGTCTGATACCTTTTTAACGATAAACTTAAATTGGAGAAATATTACAACATCAATAGCTAAAATAGCGGTAAATCTTTGATGCAATGCCTGATGTAGCTATATATGTAACAAATTTTCAATATATAGCAAGTATGTTTATGTTTTTTTTAACGTCGATTTGTTTTTACTTATCATTTTTCTTCATGTTCAGTCTATTTCTTGTATGATATAGGCACTATATTACTACTGCCAATAAATGGATCATTTATGCTTCTTGTTGTTTCTCCGGCTAAAAATTTAGATTTTGAATCGCCTTTACCCACTGATAAGTTTTCACAACCTGAGCTTTTAGAACATAGCCAAGCACTCATTAGTTATTGCCAAAAATTAACTCCTGCCGATATTTCAACATTGATGGGAATTAGCGACAAACTTGCAGGCTTAAATGCAGCGAGATTTGGTGAATGGTCAATGCCTTTTACCGCTAGCAACGCTCGCCAAGCGGTACTTGCTTTTAATGGTGATGTTTATACTGGTTTGGATGCTAAAACATTTACAGACGCTGATTTTGAATTTGCTCAACAGCATATGAGAATTTTATCGGGCTTATATGGTTTATTGAAGCCGTTAGATTTAATGCAAGCTTATCGTTTAGAAATGGGAACAAGGCTAGCTAATGACCGTGGTACAAATTTGTATCAATTTTGGGGGGATATTATTACCCAAAGTGTAAATGAAGCCTTAGCACAGCAGGGCGATAATGTATTAATTAACCTTGCCTCAAATGAATATTTTAAATCAGTGAAAAAGAAGTCGCTCAATGGTGAAATTATCACACCGGCATTTAAAGATTGGAAGAATGGTCAATTTAAAATGATCAGTTTTTTTGCGAAAAAGGCACGTGGTTTGATGGCTAGGTACATTATCGAAAACCGCATAACAGACAAAGAGCAACTTAAATCCTTTGATGTTGCAGGTTATCAATATAGTGAAGATTTAAGTCAAGGAAACGACTGGGTCTATACGCGAAAAGAGAGTTAGCCTTTAGCTTATTAACAACCTAAACTTTATTTCATATTAAAAATAAATAAAAGAAAATATAACAAGGAAAAGGAATGTTTACCTTATTAGCCAAGTTACTTAGCGCTCTGAATTCAGAAAGTTCAACCAGACAAATTTCTCTAGCTATTGCATTGGGGTTTATTGTTGGTTTATCTCCGGTTTTTACTTTGCACAATATTTTATTCTTATTTGTTGTGTTATTTTTACGGGTTAATATCGCGAGTTTCATTTTAGCTTGGGGATTCTTCAAAGGTTTAAGCTATTTGTTATCATCATTGATTGTTAGTGTCGGAGAATCGTTACTGACGGCAGAGCCATTACTAGCATTGTTCGATATGCTGTACCAGTTTAGTGTATTTAAAATAGCTCAACTTCATCACACCTATACATTAGGCGCGTTGGTGCTAGGTTGTGTGCTCGCTATTCCGGTATATTTCATTTCTAATTATCTTGTAGAGAAATATCGACTTCATGTAATGGCTTTTTTTGAAAAGTTCCGCATTGTAAAGGCACTGAAAGCGTCAAAGTTTTACCGTGTTTATTGTCAAGTTTCAGGACAAGGAGAAATGTCATGAGCCGTTTTTTTCGCTGGCAAGGATTAGCTATTTTCGTTGCTATTATCGCATTGATTGCTTCTTTTATTTATCTATTCGCAGACTCACTGGTTAAAAGTGGTATAGAAAAATCAGGTGAATGGTATTTAGGGGCAGAAGTTAATGTTGAAGATGTAGATATTACCTATAGTCCGTTAACGTTAAATATTTCCGGTTTTCAGGCAACAGATCCTGAAAAACCTACTCATAATTTAGTCAGTTTTTCGCAGGCGTCCGTGGGGATTAATATCTGGCAGTATTTTTTTGGTAAAATTTATATTAACGAGTTAAATATTGATGAACTGCAACTCGAGCAGCAGAGAAAATCAGCAGGTGAAGTTTATATTCTTGTTGATGAACAGTCCTCAAAAGATCAAGGTTTATCTGATGACTCTGTATTTCCAAAGCTTGATATAAGTCTCCCGAAAGTTGATGACCTATTAAACGATAGCGATTTATTAACGGTTAAGCATGGCCAAGCTCTTGAACTTAGCTATCAAGAGGAAAAGAGAAAATTGCAGGGCATTCAGAAAAAGTTACCTACAAAGGCAAGCTTAGAGCAATATAAAAAGCAAATAGCGGCCTTAAGTAATACAAAAATTAAAAGTTTAGCAGATATTGAAAAATTGAATCAGCAGTTCAAAGCATTAAAAAAACAATTTAAAGCAGATAAAGCTATCGTTGATGAGGCAAAGGAGCAGGTTGTTTCTTCAAAAAGGTTATTAGCAAAACAAACGCTAGATCTTAAAAACTCACCTAGCGCTGATTGGAAAAATATAGAAAGCAAATACCAATTAGACAAACTAGATGGCGCTGATTTTGCGCATATGCTCTTTGGTGAAAAAGCACGAGAATATTATGGATACGCGGATAACGTTTACCAAAAAATAGCGCCACTTGTTAATTCATCTCAAGCGGATAAAAAAAGTGCAGCAGACAAAGCCCAAATGGCTAAAAGTAAAGGGCGGTTTATACACTTTACTGAACAAGCACCTTTGCCTGATGTACTTATTGAAAAAGCTAATTTTTCATTAATCCTTGACCAAGGTGAGTTTGCTATTAGCGGCAAAGAATTGACACATCAGCATTGGGTGCGTGGCAAAAAGAGTACGGTGAGGGTTGATAGCAGTAATGTACAAGGCTCTGGCGAGCTAGGCTTATCTTTAGACTTTGAACTCGACCAAAAGAACGTTTTACAAAGTAAGGGAGAATGGCATTTAACTGACGTGGCATTAAAAGATGCTTTGCTACAGCAGTCAAGTGCAATTACCTTACAACTAGATAGCGGTTTACTTTCAGGTAACGGCACTTTTTCATTACTTGATGAACAAATTGTAAGTGGTAATGACTTTATGATCAGTCAAGCAACTTTTAGCGGTACAGGAGACTCTAATTTAAGCGAATTGCTTATTAATACTGTTCGTTCATTGAAAAAATTGGGGTTAAAGGTAAGTGCCGAAGGAAAGCTAACAGACCCAAATTTTGCGATTTCATCGCCATTAGATAAACAGTTGAAAAAGTCAATGATGAAACAGGCATCTAAAAAACTAACAGACTTTAAAGCGGATGTTAAAGATGGGCTAAATACTAAATTAGCTACAGCATTAGGCGTTGCTAACAAAGAAGGTGAGTCAATATTAGATGTAGAAGGGCTAATTAACGATACAGACAACGCGTTAGATGAGTTTATTAATTCAGATATAATAAAAGCTAAAAAGAAAGAATTCGAAGATAAGCAAAAGAAAAAGCTTGAAGATAAATTAAAGAAAAAATTAGGTGAGTTATTCGGTTAATCTCGAAAAGATAGCTCGTAAGCATTCAATATAAAGTGCTTTATTAAATAAATACATTGCAGGTTGCCTGGGTATTAAGAGATAAGGCGGTATTGCTTTGCTATATAACGACACTCTGATTAGCGTCATTATATGATGTCTCTTAGGAGCTTTGTTTTATTAACAATTAGCTCCGTAACTTAAACTTACAACAATGCAAAATTTAGTCGTAAAAATCAACAAGCCTCAGCATATATTATATGTTGAGGCTTTTTTTCATCGAGAGGAGTGCTGCTTACCGTTATGCTTTGATACCTAAACTGCTTAACCCACCTCTGGTTTTTCCTTTGCTATCATAAGTCATTGATGAGCGATTGTGATTTTCAAGTAATGAGTTTTTCATCCGTTCAACGGCAAGTGAAGACTGTTGAATAATTTGGCCATTTACATGATTCATGTTTTTGCAGCGTAATAAGGTCGCTTCAATTTCAGCAATTATTTCGTTATGAGTTCCCGATGCTATTTCTTCTTTAAAAAGAGGTGATTGAGAATTTTGTCGATCAAACTCTTGTATTGTTTGCAGCAATACATTTTTTTGTTCAGTTATTTCAACTAAAGCATCAGGGTTGTGTTTTTGCAATACTGCTTTTTCAACAGAGAGTAATTCTTCAAGCTGTTGTAAGTTTTGTAGTTGTTGAGCATTTAGTTGCCCTACTGTTAACGTTGTCATCACGTATTAACTCCGATGAATAGGTTAACAGCGAACTATTAACCTAGTTTAAATTCAAAATCTGAAATACTAGCAGCAAGCTTTTCAGGGTTAACTTTATAGTCACCGTCAGCAATTGCTTTTTTCAGTTGATCAATTTTCTTTTGATCAATGGCAGGAGCTTCACTTGCTTTTTTACGTAGCTCATTTAACTGCTGAGCTTGCGGCGTTAAAGAAACTGAATCCTTACCGGAAGATTTAACTTGTTCATTACTTACGGCACTTTGTGTAGCTTGTTGCTTCACCTGAACTTGTTGATCAAGCTTTTGCTTTACTTGATTACTGTTTGGCAAGTTATTGATATTTATAGCCATAATACTATCCTAAAGATAACGGGTTTATTTTCACTATCTTGTTATCGGCAAATAGCCAAATAACTTAACAATTATTATAAATTAATTACTACTTTGTTGATAGCTGATACTTGCCCTGTAACTGTTCGGCCACTTTTTTCATTTCTAACTTTAATTTGTTCTCCAATAGCGCCATCTTTTAGGGCTACGCCTGCTGTTTTAATCATGAAATGATTTGATTTAGCAATCAACGTGACATGGCTGCCTTTACAAACAAAGCAAATATTTTTTCGTGTAAGAATTGCACCCGTTGATAGTTTTCTTTTAGCTCTAGTACCAATGACTGTTTTGATATCATCAAGTACCTCGCCGCGAATTCTTCTGGTATCTCTATATTCTATTGCAGTATTTGTTTCATCAACTCGGCTACCTTTGCTAATAATAGTATTTGCCACGACAACAGGCACGACCATTTGGATTCTTGTCGGAATGAAAAGGTGCCATGGCGTAGGATCATCGCAATTTATTTTTATATTTACGTTTCTACCATTATGATTTTCAGGTATATTTGCCACTAAAGATGATAAGCAAGGTTTAATAACAATTCTTGGATCTATTGAAGAAACTTTAATCGTTAGTTTCCCCTGTTCTGGAGTTGCTAAATTTTCTTCTAAAAACAGCTTAACAAAATTTTGTAGCTGCTCACGGTCTAATGTTTGGCCATAAGCTAAACTTGATAGTGATGCTAAAAATAGCGAAAAAATGATTAAAATCTTTAATTTGCTCATAAATTAGTAAACTATTTGCTAGGGAAATTTAAATACTCGTCTATGCTTAATTTAGGTCTGCGTTATAAATGTAAGCGGAAAGACGAATTCGTCGTAAACGTCAAATAATTGAACGTTTACTGTAATATGATAAGCACAATCAAGAAACGTGCCTTTTTGTGAATTAGTAATATGAGGTTTGTATGGCAGGAATTTTAGACTCCGTAAATCAGCGTACTCAGTTGGTTGGGCAAAATAGACTTGAGTTATTACTTTTTCGCTTGGTTGGTCCTCAGCGTTTTGGCATTAATGTCTTTAAAGTTCGTGAGGTTATGCCTTGCCCTCGTTTAACTGCACTACCTGGGCAAGATTCATATATTAAAGGTGTCGCACATATACGTGGTCAGACTATTTCGGTCATTGATTTGAGTAAATCTACGGGTGGTCCTGAAATAATACCTGATGATAATTCATTTGTGATCATTGCTGAATACAACCGTAGCGTACAAGGCTTCTTGGTAGCTGGTGTTGAGCGAATTGTTACGTTAAGTTGGGCTGATGTTATGCCACCACCAGAAGGTGCCGGTAAATCTAGCTATTTAACCGCGGTCACAGAAATAGATAAAAAGATGGTCTCTATCTTAGATGTTGAAAAAATACTTAATGAAATAAGTCCTATTTCAACTGATTTAAGTGAGGACGTTGCAGACTCTCATGTTGGTGAAAGTATTGGCGAGCGTGTCATTATGATTGCTGATGACTCAACGGTTGCTCGAAATCAAGTAAGAAGAGCATTAGAGCCTTTGGGACTTAAAATGTTATTGGCTATAAATGGTAGAGATGCCTTAGATCAATTAATGGTATTAGAAGCCGAGTGTACTTCCTCAATTACTGAAAAAGTCGCGTTGCTTATTTCAGATATTGAAATGCCTGAAATGGATGGTTATACATTAACTGCTGAAATCAAAGGTAATGATCGCTTAAGGACGATGCCGGTTATTTTACATACTTCGCTCAGTGGTGTTTTTAATAATGCAATGGTTGAAAAAGTGGGTGCTGAAGACTTTATACCTAAGTTTCACCCAGACGAATTAGCAACAGCAGTTAAAAAATGGCTGAAATATGATGAGTTAGAAGAAAGCACTCAATAGTTTATCGCTATAATCTCATTGTTCAATTTCATTCATATATAACATCACAATAAATTTAAGGCGGAATATCGACGTGTCAGCCCGACAGCTTGATGATAGCAGTTATCATCAGTTTAGAGTTTTTCTCGAGCAACAATGTGGCATTGTGTTAGGTGAAAACAAACAATACCTAGTAAAAAGCCGCTTGGCGCCGTTAATGGCGAAATTTGATGTTACTACTTTAGGTGACTTAGTTTCGAGAACACTTAGCCCTATGGAGCGTCAACTTCGTGCGGCTGTCATCGATGCGATGACAACGAACGAAACGTTATGGTTTAGAGATGAATATCCATTTGAACTCTTGAAGAAACGTTTGTTACCAGAGTTTAAAGCACAGCGCACTCCTTTGAAAATATGGTCTGCAGCGAGCTCTTCAGGGCAAGAACCTTATTCCATAGCGATGTCCGTTCAAGAATATCAGCAAAGTAATCCAGGCTCTTTTCCTGGAGGTGTTCAAATTATTGGCACAGACATTTCTAATACTATGCTAGAACATTGCAAATATGGTCATTATGATAGTTTGGCATTATCTAGAGGATTATCACCAGAGCGTAAAAGAATGTTTTTTGAAAACGGTGATAATGGTATGTCTAAGGTGAAAGACTCTATTAAGAAAATGGTGAGTTTCAGACAACTTAACCTGTTAAATAGTTATAGTTTAATGGGGAGGTTTGATATCATCTTTTGTCGTAACGTATTGATTTACTTTGCACCTGAAATTAAAAAACAAATTATTTCTCAATTCGAAGGGGCGCTTAATCCTAATCGTTATTTGTTTCTTGGAGCTTCTGAATCCTTATCTGGTTTAAATCAAAATTTTGATATGGTGCGTTGCAATCCCGGTATTATTTATCAGAAAAAGAGCTAACTTTCTCACCTAATAAAATTCCTTTGGCATAAAAATTGTATAGTTACTTTCATAGATTTGGAGGTAACAAGATTATGGCTATCACTTTTGAAAAAGCACTTGGCATTCATCCGCAAACACTTGCGGTACGCGCTCAACGCGCAGAAGTTATTGCCAGTAATATTGCTAATGCAGATACCCCTGGCTATAAAGCTAGGGATATGGACTTTAAGCAAGCATTAGCTCAAGCCTCCCAAAAGCAACAATCCGGTATGACTCGTACCCATGATAAACACTTTGATGTTCGTACTGAGCTCAATAACAGTGTGCAATTTCGTATGCCAGATCAACCTGACACAGGTGATGGAAATACTGTTGATGCACAAGTGGAACGAAACTTGTATCTAGAAAACTCAATGCAGTATCAAGCCAGTCTTCAATTTCTTTCTGGCAGGATCAAGGGCTTGAAAAAAGCCATTAGCGGACAATAATTATGAGCCTATTTAACGTATTTACCATATCTGGCACGGGAATGAGCGCACAGTCAGTGCGTTTAAATACTACTGCCAGTAACATTGCTAATGCTGATAGTGTTAGTAGCAGTATTGACCAAACCTATCGAGCACGGCATCCAGTTTTTGCCGCTCAGATGCAAAAAGCTGCCGCAGAGCAAGATAGTACTGGAGTAGGTGTACAAGTGCTGGGCGTAGTTGAGAGTAATAAGCCCTTAACCGTCGAACATGCACCTGAGCACCCTATGGCAGATAAAGATGGTTATATTTACAAACCCAATGTGAATGTAATTGAAGAAATGACCAATATGATTTCTGCATCACGCTCATATCAAACTAACGTTCAGCTGGCTGAATCTGCAAAAAATATGCTGAATAAAACTCTGCAGCTTGGTAAGTAACAATTAAAGGTGGAATAAAATATGGAAACTGTTAGTGGTACTAATCCTTTAGATGGCTTGCGCTGGAAAGATGAAGTTGTCAAAGAAGCTGATAACAATAAAGGCATGTTAACGCAGGAAGACTTCTTTGCTTTATTAACAAAAGAATTATCTCATCAGGATCCAACTAAGCCTGTTGAAAACAATGAAATGATTTCTCAAATGACTGCCTTTTCAACGACAGATGGTGTGGCAACTTTGAATGATCAATTTACATCGTTTGCATCATCAATGTCATCTAGCCAAGCACTGCAAGCTTCTTCATTGGTTGGCCGCAGTGTGCTAGTTGATGATAATGTTTTTGGTATGTCTGAAGGTGAGGCTGTTAAAGGTAAAATGATCACTGATGAACCTGCTAGTAACGTTAATATTTATGTTGAAAATACCAAGGGCGAATTAATTCAAACTGTACCTGTTGGTAGTGTTGCCGCAGGAGAGTTTACCTTCACTTGGGACGGAAAAATGGCGAATGGGGATCCTGCGCCAGAAGGGGCATATCGTTTTAGAATTGCCGGCTTAGTTGATGGTGAAGCATCAGAATTACAAGCGATGACCTATCGTAAAGTTGATAGCGTAACGTTGGCTGGAGCAGGCGGAAATATTTTATTAAATCTTAATGGTGGCAGTTCCATGGCACTAACAGATGTGGTGGAAGTATCAGAAGGTTAGATTGAATAGTTAAACAGTAAAATAAGCAATTTTAGCCACTGTTATTTCAATAAAGAGTGGATACTCGAAAATTAGAAATAATTAAGATAAACAGTTTTTTTATATGAGGTGCAATTATGTCATTTAATATAGCGTTGAGCGGATTGAATGCTGCTCAAAAAGATTTGGATGTTACATCAAATAACATCGCTAACGTGAATACAACAGGCTTTAAAGAGTCGCGTGCAGAATTTGTTGATGTATATGCCGCATCTTTACTAGCTTCTGGTAAAACTAAAGTAGGTGACGGTGTTTTGACCGCTGATGTTGCTCAGCAATTCCAGCAAGGTAGTATTCAATTTACTAACAACGCGTTAGATTTAGCTATTACAGGTAATGGTTTTTATGCAACCGTTCCCGAGATTGACTCTCTAGAAACGTCGTATACTCGAGCAGGCCAGTTTAAGTTAAATGATAGCAACTTTGTTGTTAATTCAGCAGGTGAACATTTATTAGGCTTTCCGGTAAACCCTGATGGCACTTCTGCTTCGGTTAGTTTAAGTACCGCTGAGCCAATCAGAATTCCTACAGCATCTGGTGCTCCACAGAAAACCAGTGAAGTCGATGTGCGAATGAACTTGCCAGCTGGTGACTCATACATTGGAACGGCCCCTGGTAACTTTGACCCCGATGATCCGCTAACCTTTAATCATTCAACATCAGTCACTATTTTTGATTCACTAGGCGATAGTCATATAATGACTTATTATTTTGTGAAAGATAATCCAGCTACAGATTCTAATGAATGGATGATGTTTGCTGCAGTTGATGGTGTGCCTATTGATTTAGCTGATCCGGGCGGACAAACTGACCCAGATCCAGCAGTCGCGCCTGGAACGCCAATTACAAACCCACAAGGTGGTGCTGTTTCAGGGCCGTTATCTGGTACTGGTGGTGTAACAGGTATGCGTATGTACTTTGACTCTTCTGGAGATTTCATTGCGCAATTACCCATGCCAGCAGACGGAGGCGTTGTTACTGTTCCACTAGGAGCAACAATTTTGTCTAATGGAGCAGATCCTACACAGACAGTAAAAATTAATTTTAACTTAGACCCAATAGGACCTAATCCTAATGAACCTACTCAGTTTGCTTCAAACTTTGAAGTAACCTCATTAGAGCAGGATGGGTTAGCAGTTGGTCGATTAACCGGTATAGATATTGGTAACGATGGTTTAATAAGAGCTACATACAGTAATGGTACATCTGAGCCATTATCACGTATTGCTCTAGTGAACTTTGCTAATGAACAAGGTTTAACGCAAATCGGTAACTCCTCTTGGAAGGAGAGTATCAGCTCTGGCGAAGCTCTTGCTGGTGAAGCTGGTTCAGGGACTTTTGGTACGATCAACTCCTCGGCGTTAGAGCAATCTAATGTGAACTTAACAACAGAATTGATTGACTTAATTTCAGCACAACGAAATTTCCAAGCAAACTCTCGTGCATTAGAAGTTGATAATCAACTGAACCAAACTATCTTACAAATTCGATAATTGAAATTATAAAATAGTTTCAATTAAGATTTTTAAAATAGAGATAAAGCATGCAAATGTTTTATCTCTTTTCATTTCTCCTCCCTAATTCTCAGCACGTTATTTTCTTCTGGCACTGTTATTGCATTTCTCATAATAAGATACAATTTTAGAGAACTGTTATGGACAAAATGCTTTATATCGCTATGAGCGGTGCGAAACAGAATATGCATGCGTTAGCAGTCAATGCTAACAACCTTGCAAATGCCAAAACTACGGGGTTTAAAGCTGATTTAGCACAAGCTCGCTCTATGCAGGCTTTTGGTGAAGGTATGCCTTCTCGTGTTTTTTCCATGACAGAAAAGTCAAGCCAAAACTTTGACAGTGGTGCTTTACTTCATACTTCACGAGATCTTGACCTTGCTATTCAAGGCCCTGGTTGGTTTGCAGTACAAGCTGAAGACGGTACTGAAGGGTATACCCGCGACGGTCAATTTCGCATGAACGAAGAAGGGGCATTAGAAACCTCGGAAGGCGAATTGGTTATGGGTGATACCGGTCCTATTTTTATACCACTCCCTGTAAATAATATTAATATCAGCAAAGATGGCACCATAATGGTACAGCCTGAAGGTGCGCCTAGCTCTGTACAAGAAGAGGTTGGCCGAATAAAAATGGTCAATCCTCGCGTACAAGAATTAACTAAAGGTGCTGATGGTTTATTTCGACGAAAAGATGGCTTTAATGAAAACGCTGACGTTAATGTCAAAGTTGAGAATGGCATGTTGGAGTCAAGCAACGTTAATCCGATCAGAGAAATGACTGCGATGATTTCACTGCAGCGTCAGTTTGAAATGCAATTAAAACTAATGAAAACAGCCGAAGAAATTGATGCAAGTTCAGCGTCACTATTGCGTGCTTTCTAATTTAAACAAATAATTTTTGAGGTGATTTATGAACCCAGCATTATGGATAAGTAAAACAGGATTAGATGCGCAGTCTAAAGACATTGCGGTAATTTCTAATAACTTAGCTAACGCGAGTACGATTGGCTATAAGAAAAGTCGTGCGGTATTTGAAGATTTACTTTATCAAACAATCAATCAGCCAGGTGGGCGTTCTGCACAAGATACTGAAATGCCATCAGGATTAATGCTTGGCGCAGGTACAAAAGTGGTCGCTACGCAGAAAATCCATACCCAAGGTGATATGCAAACTACCGACAACGCTTTAGATTTAATGATTCAAGGTGAAGGCTTTTTTGAAGTTCAGTTGCCTGATGGTACATCGTCTTATTCGCGAAATGGTCAGTTTACCATGGATGAAGAAGGCAACATGGTAACGCCAGGTGCTGGGTATTTAATTCAACCACAAATTACTATCCCTGAAGATGCATTAAGTATCATTGTCTCTCAAGATGGTGAAGTGTCGGTAACTTTACAAGGCCAACCTGATCCTGCGGTAATAGGGCAAATCAACACGGTTAATTTTGTAAATCCTACAGGTCTACAACCAATTGGCCAAAATTTATATGTTGAAACAGCTGTCAGTGGAGCTCCTCAAGAAGGCGTTCCAGGGTTAGAGGGATTTGGCATGATAGTACAAGGGGCACTTGAAACCTCAAATGTGAATACTACAGAAGAATTAGTTAATTTGATCGAAAGCCAACGAGTTTATGAAATGAACTCAAAAGTTATTTCAGCTGTAGATCAAATGCTTAGTTATATTAATCAACAATTATAGCGTTTAAGGAGTTTCTTATGAAAATGCCCATAACTTTATTCATCGTACTATTATCAATCAACGGTTGTGCCAGTATTGAGCAAGCGAAAACCTTACCCGATGATCCTGATTTTGCGCCAATTTTGCCTGAAATGGAAGAAGCGTCAATTATTCCTACAGGCTCACTGTTTAGACCTAATTATGTAAATAATATTTATTCAGATTCTAAAGCACATCGCGTTGGCGACATTATTTCAGTTATTTTGAATGAAAGTACCCAAGCGCAAAAAAATGCTAAAACAGAAATGAAGAAAGAAAATAGTGCCAAATTAGACCCTATTCTTGGACTTGGCGGTTTACCGGTAAATTTTAAAAACGATGCCATACAATTTGGATATAACCAAGAGTCTGATTTTAAAGGCGACTCTAAATCAAATCAGGGCAATAGCTTAAACGGAAATATTTCGGTTCACGTATTACGGGTGTTACCTAATGGAAATCTGATGATTCGTGGTGAAAAGTGGATGACTTTAAATAACGGCGATGAATATATTCGTCTAACCGGCATTATTCGTGCTCAAGATATAAGTTCAGGTAATACCATTATTTCTAGCAAAATAGCTAATGCTCGCATTCAATATGCAGGTACGGGAACATTTGCTGATGTTCAAGAGCAAGGTTGGTTATCGAAATTCTTTAGTAGTTCTTGGTGGCCGTTGTAGTTTTTGCTCCATATAGTTTTTAGTAGGTATTATTATGAACATTTTTTTTACTAACATTAAAGTGGCAATAATTGCGCTAACAGTTACCTTTAGTTTTATGAGCCATGCTCAGCGTATTAAAGACTTAGCTGATGTTGCTGGCGTTAGAACGAACCAATTAGTTGGTTATGGCTTAGTTGTAGGTTTACCCGGTACCGGTGAACAAAGCCCATTTACCGAACAAAGCTTTAAAACGATGCTCAGTAATTTTGGTATTACCATGCCTGCTAATTTAAAGCCAAAAATTAAGAATGTTGCCGCTGTTGCCGTGCATGCCGAGTTACCAGCATTTGCAAAACCAGGTCAAAACATTGATATCACGGTTTCTTCTATGGGTAGTGCATCAAGTTTGCGTGGCGGTACGTTATTACAGACAATTTTAATGGGCATCGACGGAAATGCTTATGCAGTAGCTCAGGGTAGTTTGGTGGTTAGTGGCTTAGGCGCTGAAGGACTTGATGGCTCAAAAGTTATTGTTAATACGCCGACAGTAGGTCGTATTGCTAATGGGGCTACTGTTGAGCGTGAAGTCATTTCGCCTTTTACTACTGGCGATTATATTACATTTAATTTACGCAGCTCTGATTTTAGTAGTGCTAGAAGTTTAGAGCGAGTGATTAATAGTGAATTTGCTAATATCAATGACCCCGCTACTTTTATTGCCCGTGCTATAGATGCCACTTCAATTCAGGTCAATGCACCAAGAGACGCAAGTCAGCGTGTAAGTTTTCTTGCTGCGTTAGAGAATTTAGAATTTGAACCATCACGTCCAGCGGCAAAAGTTATTGTTAATTCACGAACGGGAACGATTGTTATTGGCTCTGACGTGCGCTTGTTACCGGCGGCTATAACCCATGGTGGCATAACTGTCACAATCAATGAATCTGTAGATGTATCACAGCCAAATGCTTTTGCTGATGGTGAAACAGTTACGACTAATCAGACTGTCGTTAACGTAAATAAAGATGATAATCGGATGTTTGTTTTTAACCCAGGTGTATCTCTAGATACTTTAGTACGAGCAATTAATGAAATTGGAGCAGGCCCGGGAGATGTTATGGCTATATTAGAAGCATTATCTCAAGCGGGCGCATTACGCGGAGAATTGATCATTATTTAATGGTCAATAAAGCTTATGACTTCACCTACTAATTCTTCATTATCTACATTTTCACCGCAAGCATCGGTGACAGCTAACTCACAAAATTTTTTAGATATTAATGGCCTGAATTCTATTCGCCAACAGTCTAAAGAAACTGATAAATCATCGAAAGAAGCCGCGTTACAAACTGCAGCGAAACAGTTCGAAGCGATTTTTATGCAGATGTTGATGAAGAGTATGCGTAAAGCACAAGAAGTCTTAGAGTCAGATAGCCCATTTAATTCAGAAAGCACTAAGTTTTATCGTGATATGCATGATCAACAAATGTCATTAGAGTTATCAAATAATGGCTCCCTTGGTTTGTCGGATTTAATTGTTCGTCAATTAGGTGGTGATAGCGATAACTTCACCTCACAATCATTCTTACGTAGTGATACCCGTTTTAGTAAAAGCAATGGTTTGCTTAACGAACTAGAAGCTAAGGGGAAATCAATAGTCTCAGAAGGGATCCTTGTTTCTGAAAAGGATCGTCAAACAAATGACTCTGCAAATAAACAGCACACATCATTTAGCATGCCCCTGCGCCAACCATCTGCAGATAAAGAAATAAATTCATCAAGTACTGAAAAGTCAGTATATCAAACCCTTGCGATGCAAGTTGACGAGTACCAACAGCCTAAAGATTTTGTACATGCACTTACCGAAGGTGCTAAACGTGTTGAAGAGAAGCTTAATGTTCCTTTTGAGGTTGTTATTGCTCAAGCTGCATTAGAAACCGGCTGGGGGCAGAAGATTATCAAAACTGAAAGCGGTGTAACTTCTAATAATTTATTTAATATTAAAGCTGATAAACGCTGGAATGGTGATAAAACGAATAAAGAGACATTAGAGTTTGAGCAAGGCGCTATGGTTAAAAAGCGTGAACCTTTTAGAGTTTATGAGACCGTTGCTGAAAGCATCAATGATTACATTAACTTCCTATCAAATAGCGACCGTTATAAACCCGCATTAGAAAAAGCTAACGATGTGGAACACTTCCTGCATAACCTACAGAGTGCTGGTTATGCGACGGATCCCAAATACGCAGAAAAAATTATGGGAACACTACGTACCGTGACCAGTTTATTGAATAAGTAAATTGGTAATCCAGCTATATGAATAAGCTGGGTTTTGGTTAGGTTAGGAGTGAAGTCATGTCGGTTAGTTTATATAACACAGGTGTCAGTGGTTTACTTGCCGCACAGCAACAGCTGGCGACAACAGGCCATAATATTGCCAATGTTAATACCGAAGGTTTTAACCGCCAACGTGCCGAACAAAATGCATCTATCGGGGTATATAGTGGTGGAAACTTTACCGGTTCAGGTACTTATGTTAACGACATTACTCGTATCTATAATCAATTTACTTACAAAGAACAACTTCATAATCAAAGTAATTTAAGCAATGCAAATACTCTGCATAAAGACTTAGATCAGCTGAATGAAATCATGTCTTTTTCAGGTGGTGCAATTAATAGTTCTATTGATAAATTATATCAAACCATGAACGGTATTGCCGATAATCCAAGTGATTTAGGTTTGCGTAGTATTGCATTAAATCAAGCTGATATTCTTTCTAGTGATTTTAGAACATTAAATGAAAATATAGATCAACTAGAAAAATCGGCTAACGGTGAAATTGTACAAATGGCAGATAAAATCTCACAAATATCTGTTGAACTTGCAAAAATTAATGAACAAATTTTACAAGGCCGTGACCTAACGCTTAACGGCCAACCAAATGACTTACTTGATAAACGTGATAGGTTAGTTGGCGAATTAGGTGAGTATACTTCAGTCAATACGATTGTCGATGCAAACGGTATTATGACGGTAATGATCGGCAGTGGTGCTACTTTAGTAGCAGGTATAACGCCGCTTTCATTAAGTGTTAATTCTGGTGACCCTGATCCTAAGGATACAGAACTTCGAATCGTTGGACCAAATAGTTCTGTTGCTATAAATGGCTCTGCATTGGGTGGTGCACTAGCCGCTAAGTTTGAATTTAGAGACGTTCATTTATCGAAATTAAGTCGTGAAATTAATCGCATGACTATGGCTATCTCTCAAAGCCTGAACCAGTCACAATCAGCGGGTTTAGATTTAAATGCTCAACAAGGGCTAAATATCTATACAGATATTAACTCTACAGCCTTACAAGCTGGCCGAGTTTTATCACCATCTACGAATTCTGGTAACTTAGACGCTAGTGTCAATATTACCGATATTTCTAAAGTACCAACGGATAATTTTGAAATTCGTTATGACGGTACTGACTATATTATGACGAACATGACTGATGGCAGTGTACAAAACCTTGGCGCTCCAGGTGCTGGAACATATACGCCAAACCCTGATTATGGTTTTGAATTTACTGAATTATCAGGGGCTCCAACCACCGATGATAGTTACATAATTCGACCAACAGAAAATAGTGCTGCATTAATGAAAGTTACTTTGGCTGATGGTAAAGGTATCGCAGCGAGTAGTGCAATTGATGTTACTGATTCCGATAATAATGTCAGTGATGGTAATGTGAATCTTATTAATGTTATCGATCCAATCACTGCAAGGACATATGCAGATACCACTAATAGCGGGTTATTAGTCGATGTATATGAAAGTGCTGCAGGAGTGTTTTCTTATCGTGTTTATGATGCTGATCCATTATCACCTCCGCCAACGCCACCCTCAGTTGTCGGTGCAATTGCATCAGGAACTTTTTTAGCCGGAAATAGTGCGGTAATTGGTATGCCTCCAGCAACTACACCTCCTGCATTTGAAATTGAAATAACCGGTCAGCCAAAAGGTCAAGGCGCCTTAGCACCTGAAAAGTTCACCATTGGTGATGCCTTTGGTATTGGTAATGGCAAAAACGCTACCCTGATGGCTTTAACACAAGAAGCAGGGGTAGTGAATAACGGTAAAGAAACATTTAGTCAAAGTATGGCTATTTCAACATCTGATGTTGGGGCTAAGGCAAGCTCTGCAGAGCTAGTTTCGGATACTGCAGAAGCATTATATACCCAAGCATACAATAGGAACCAAGAAATATCAGGGGTAAACCTTGATGAAGAAGCAGCCAATTTGATGAAATTTCAACAGGCATATCAAGCATCTTCAAGGATCATTTCTATTGCCAACACTATTTTCGACACCTTATTGCAAGCGTCTCGCTAGGAAAACATCATGCGTGTATCTACAGCCCAGTTTTATTTTCAAAATAGTCAACAAATTAGCAATAAATCATCTGATGTTAATGAGCAAATTGCTTATATATCTAGCGGTAAAAAAGTATTAACGGCAAAAGATGATGCAGTCGCATTTGGTACATTAGCTGGTTATAAAGATAGTTTGAATAATATTGAAAAGTATCAACGTAATATCACCCAAGCTGAAAGCCGCAATAGTTTGCAAGAAGTATCGTTTTCTAATGCAGAAGGTGTAATGCAAAAATTGAAACAACTTTTTGTTCAAGCAAACAACGGAACTTTGTCTAGCGAAGATTTATATTCTTTATCTGAGTTGGTCGGCAATAGCCAACAAGAATTACTTGATATAGCAAATAGTAAAGATGAAACCGGTGGTTATATATTCTCTGGTTTTCAGGTCGATAAAGAACCTTTTGCAATACAGCCTGATAATACTGTGAATTATCAAGGGGACAACGGTGTAAGAGAGCTACAAATAGCAAAGAATGTGATGGTTGACTTAAATCAGCCTGGTGATGCAGCTTTTGAAAAGGTAAGTAATGTTGTCGGTGATTTTACTCCTTCTTATATTACAAACGCTTCAGGCATTAATGTTAGCAACGCTGTTATTGCTGATCCAAGTAATTATGATAGCGTGAATTTTCCTCCTGATTATACCTTTAGTTTTACCGCTCCTAGCGATTTGACTGTTAGAGATGCTAATAATGTTGCCGTCTATCCTACTGCGCCATATACCGCTGGGCAAATAATTGCCTTCAATGGTGTTGAAGTACAAATAAGCGGCAATCCGTTGCCCGGTGATCAATTTACCTTAACACCAGAAGAAAATATTAGCGTTTTTGAAACGATTAAATCAGCAATTGACTGGATGAACGTCGGCACATCTTCAGCTAACCCAGAGCAGCACCAAGTTGATCATGAAGAAATTCTTAATCAACTTAATAGCGCACTTAACCATATGACAATTCGCCAAACCGACGCAGGTGTACGCGGAAGCTTGATTGAGCACCAAAAGACTAATCACTTAGATACTGAATTAGTTATGTCAAAAGGCAAATCGAATATTGAAGATTTAGATTATGCGAAAGCAATTTCTAGCTTCGAACAGTCCCAAGTTGCCTTACAAGCAGCCCAGCAAACATTTGTACAAATAAAAGACTTATCATTATTTAATTATATTTAAGAAACGTTATGGCATGAAATATGCTTTTATATTTATGTGTCAAAAATTATACACTGTGGTTCCGTAGAGATTTTGTTATCAGCAAAGAACCACTACCTTACATTAGGAGATGATAGCAATGGCTTTAGTCGTAAATAGTAATATAGCATCGCTGAATTCACAGCGTAGTTTGAATAACTCTACCAACGCCTTATCTACAAACTTTGAGCGCTTATCATCTGGTAAACGAATCAATAGTGCAAAAGATGATGCAGCTGGTTTACAAATATCTAATCGTTTAACCGCACAAATTAATGGTCTAAACCAAGCAACACGTAATGCGAATGACGGTATTTCTTTAGCGCAAACCGCAGAGGGTGCGTTAGATGAATATACTAATGCATTACAGCGTATGCGTACTTTATCTATTCAATCAGCTAATGGTTCAAACAGCGATGCAGATAGAACAGCACTTGATGCCGAGTTTCAGGAATTAAGTAGCGAGCTGACTCGTATATCTGATCAAGCAAGCTTCGGTGGTGAAAACTTACTTGATGGAACGTATACCGGGAAAGACTTCCAAATTGGTGCCGATGGAGGGCAAGTTATTCGCCTATCTATTCCAACCGATTTCAATGCAACATCAATGCTTTCAGCTGCCACAACAACAATATCAAGTATTGTTAGAGCGACATCAGCCGTTGGGTTGATCGATAGCGCATTATCAAAGGTCAATGGTACTCGTGCTGAACTAGGTGCGAAACAAAATCGATTTAGTTCTATTATTCGCAGTAATGATAATACAGCTCAAAATTTATCAGCATCACGTTCACGCGTTATGGATACTGATTATGCGGCAGAAAGTGCTTCTTTAGCGAAAAGCACAGTATTACAACAAGCCTCAAGTTCAATGCTTGCACAAGCGAATCAACAACCCCAAATTGCACTTTCGTTATTGCAATAATATTCTCAGCTTCAACAAGAATACTAAAGCCCTTTCAGGGCTTTTTTTATGCCTGACTATAAAAAAAAACAAAAAAGAGTAAATTGTTTAATAGTTTTATTTCAATTGCTTATGTGTTTTTGTTGTTTTTTTTTGATGGTTTTGTAAAAAAGCTTAAAGTTATTTTTAATGTGTCCGATAAAGTTTGTAAGAAGCATTGACCAATAAGTGTAATTGCTTTGTCTAATAATCTTTTTATAGGGTGTAATACCCAGGAGCATTCAAATGGCTTTAGTAGTTAACAGTAATATTCAATCTTTGAATTCACAGCGACAATTGGCAAATTCCACCAATAGCTTAGCAGGTAACTTTGAGCGTTTATCTTCGGGTAAAAGAATTAATAGCGCAAAGGATGATGCTGCAGGTTTACAAATATCAAGTCGTTTAACATCGCAAATTAATGGTTTAAACCAAGCATCACGAAATGCTAACGATGGTATTTCATTAGCTCAAACCGCTGAAGGTGCGTTAGACGAATATACAAATAACCTTCAACGTATGCGTACGTTAGCGGTGCAATCTGCTAACGGCTCAAACAGTGATGCTGATAGAACAGCACTTGATGCAGAATTCGGTGAACTAGAGCTAGAATTAACTCGTATATCTACACAAACAACATTTGCAGGTGAAAACCTTCTTGATGCAACATTTACCAGTAAAGCTTTTCAGATTGGAGCAGATGGTGGGCAAGTCATTAATATTTCAGTAGCACAAAATTTTGATGCTTCTTCGATGTTAGGTGCTGCTGCAACGACTATTTCTTCTGCAACAGGTGCTTCTACCGCGATAGGCCTAGTTGATGACGCTTTGGTTAAAGTCAATACAACTCGTGCTGATTTAGGTGCAAAACAAAATCGTTTTTCTTCGGTTATACGTAGTAATGATAATACCGCGCAAAACTTAAGTGCTTCTCGTTCTCGTGTACTAGACACAGATTATGCGGCAGAAAGTGCGGCATTAGCGAAAAGCTCAGTATTACAACAGGCATCAAGCTCAATGTTAGCTCAGGCTAACCAACAGCCGCAAATAGCGTTATCGTTATTGTAATTATCAGTTTAGATACGGTGAGCTTTATTTTTTAATAGATATAGCTCATTGGAAAAATATAAATAGTTACTCGAAAAATTAAAGTAATTTTGTATTCTTCCGATACCTTATTTAAGAAAAATGAATTTATATATTATAGGGTGTAATGCCCAGGAGTATTCAAATGGCTTTAGTAGTTAATAGTAATGTTCAATCTTTGAATTCACAGCGTCAGTTGTCTAATTCAACCAATAGCTTAGCAGGTAACTTTGAACGTCTATCTTCAGGTAAAAGAATCAATAGCGCTAAAGATGATGCTGCCGGTTTACAAATATCAAGTCGCTTAACATCACAAATTAATGGTTTAAACCAAGCATCACGAAATGCTAACGATGGTATTTCATTAGCGCAAACTGCTGAGGGTGCATTAGACGAATATACAAACAACCTTCAACGTATGCGTACTCTAGCTGTGCAAGCTGCTAATGGATCAAATTCACAAGCAGATAGAACAGCCTTGGATGCTGAGTTTTCTGAGTTAGAGCTTGAATTAACGCGTATTTCAGATCAAACAACTTTTGCTGGTGAAAATCTTCTTGATGGCTCATTTACCAATAAAGCATTCCAAATTGGTGCTGATGGCGGACAAACAATAACAGTATCAGTCGGGCAAAATTTTGATGCGGCAACTATGTTATCGACAGCAACTGTTCATGTATCTTCTGCTGTAGCTGCTACCTCTGCGATTGGTTTAGTTGATAGTGCTTTGGTTAAAGTTAATACAACTCGTGCTGATTTAGGTGCAAAACAAAATCGTTTTTCTTCGGTTATCCGTAGTAATGAAAATACTGCACAAAACTTAAGTGCTTCTCGTTCACGTGTACTAGACACAGATTATGCGGCAGAGAGTGCGGCATTAGCGAAAAGCTCAGTATTACAACAGGCATCAAGCTCAATGTTAGCTCAGGCTAACCAACAGCCGCAAATAGCGTTATCGTTGTTGTAATTATCAGTTTAGATACGGTGAGCTATATTTTTTTAATAGATATAGCTCATTGGAAAAATATAAATAGTTACTCGAAAAATTAAAGTAATTCTGTATTCTTCCGATACCTTATTTAAGAAAAATGAATTTATATATTATAGGGTGTAATACCCGGGAGCATTCAAATGGCTTTAGTAGTTAACAGTAATATTCAATCTTTGAATTCACAGCGACAATTGGCAAATTCTACCAATAACTTGGCAGGTAACTTTGAACGTTTATCTTCGGGTAAAAGAATTAATAGCGCTAAAGATGATGCTGCAGGTTTACAAATATCAAGTCGCTTAACATCGCAAATTAATGGTTTAAACCAAGCATCACGAAATGCTAACGATGGTATTTCATTAGCTCAAACTGCTGAAGGTGCGTTAGACGAATATACAAATAACCTTCAACGTATGCGTACGTTAGCGGTTCAATCAGCTAACGGCTCAAACAGTGATGCCGATAGAACAGCACTTGATGCAGAATTTAGTGAATTAGAGCTTGAGTTAACACGCATATCAGAACAAACAACATTTGCAGGTGAAAACCTACTTGATGCAACATTTACCAGTAAAGCTTTTCAGATTGGGGCAGATGGTGGGCAAGTCATTAATATTAGTGTTGCACAAGACTTTGATGCATCTGTTATGTTAGTTGGAAATACAACGATTTCTTCGGCAACAGGGGCTTCAACCGCAATAGGTAAAGTTGATGCTGCTTTAGTTTTAGTTAATACAACAAGAGCTGATTTAGGTGCAAAACAAAATCGTTTTTCTTCAGTTATTCGTAGTAATGAGAATACTGCACAAAACTTAAGTGCTTCACGTTCTCGTGTACTTGATACTGATTACGCTGCAGAAAGTGCTGCTTTAGCTAAAAGTTCAGTACTGCAGCAAGCATCAAGTTCAATGCTTGCACAAGCGAACCAACAGCCGCAAATAGCATTGTCATTATTATAGACGTTGATGTTATAGCGACAATATAATGACACTCAAGCTTTGAGTGTCATTTTGGTTTTAGATATTATATTTTTTGGAGGTGTGCAATGTCAGTAAATGCTTTTAAAAACAATCGAATAAACTTGGTTGATGATTTAGCTATGTCAGGTAATGCAGCTAAACAAAAAAGAGATACAATTGACAGTGAATTAACTAACTCCATCGCACTAGAAAAAATTACTGCTGTTGAAGTTAAAAAATCAGAGGAACTATCAAAGAGGATAGAAGTTGAGCAAGAGCAACTAAATAAAGATAAGCAAGATGAAGAGGCTGAGTCTTTAGTTCAATCGGCGACTGTTTCTGATGCGATGAAAACCATCTCAGAATTCATCAATATGCCGGTTCGTACGGTAAACTTTACTCAAGACGACGGTTCAGAGAGAACCGTTATTAAAATTTTTGATTCTGAAAGTAATGAGTTGATCAAACAATTTCCTTCAGAAGAAATCCTTTCTATTGCACAACGTATAATTGATTTGCAACAGGATATAAGTCAAAAAACTGGTATACTTCTTGATGAAAACATCTAATTAAGCCTCTTTTTATTTAGAGGTAAATGTATTTGAAGAGGAATCGTTATGAATATCACACAAGCTGGTATAGGTTCAGGCCTAGATTTAGAGTCACTTATTGAAGCTTTCGTAACCGCAGAATCTGTTCCAACTGAAATACGTTTACAAGAAAAAGAAGATCGTGTTCGTACTGAGTTATCAGGTTTAGGTAGCTTTAAATCCGCTTTATCAACTTTCCAAGCTGTAGCCAAAAAACTCGAGTCTGCAGATGATTTCTACGAGCAAACTATTGACGTCAGTAATGATGATATTTCAGTATCAACAAACGGCTTTGCTACAAACGGTTCTTTTTCGGTAGAAGTTATTCAACTTGCAGAAGCTACTCGACTTCAAACACCAGACTTTACCGATTCATCAACAACCGTTGGTACAGGATCTTTAACTTTTTCTTCTGCAAATGGCGATACTTTTAATATCGCTATTGATGCTTCGGATGATCTCTCTGCTATCCGTGACAAAATTAATGAAGAGTCTACTAACTTTGGCGTTAATGTTACCTTGGTTAACCATGATGGTGGTACGTACTTAAGTTATAGCTCATCAGAAACGGGGACAGACAATGCTCTAACGGTAACGACAGCTGATGTGGCCTTGGCTGATCTAGCGACTAATGCGACAGAGACAAATCCGGCTCAAAATGCAAAAATTGAAATAGATGGTAATACCGTTAGCAGCTCAACGAACACTTTTAAAAATAGTATTGAAGATGTCACCATTGTTGCAAACAAAGTAACAGCTTCTGGCTCTACATCCTTAGGGATTTCGCAAGACACCAGCGTAGCCTCTACACTCATTAATGATTTTGTCGCGGGCTATAATGCTCTAGTTGATAATATGATAGGACTTGGGGCTCCTGTACAAGGTCGCTTAGCTTTTGATCCTGATCTTAGGTCAATGAAAAACCAACTAAGTAAAATTGTTACTAGCACCGTATCTTCGATTAGTGGAGATATTAACTCCCTTAGCAGTATAGGAATCTTAGTTAATAAGGAAGGGAAATTAGAAGCTTCTGCTGTAAGCATTGGCACTATGCAATCAGGTAGCGATCAATTAAAAGATTCAATTACTAATAACCTTGATGAAGTTGGAGCGCTTTTTGCTACTACTGATGGCGTAGTCAGTCAAATTACCGATTTAATCGAAAGTTATAACGATTCTGACGGTTCTTTGACAGAAAGAGAGAAGGCACTTAATATAGATTTAACGGGGATAAAAGAAGATTATACGACATTAGAAGCTAGGTTAAGAGATTACGAAGATACATTGCGTAGTCGGTTTTCTTTTCTTGATTCTACCGTAGCAGGATTTAATGCAACTTCTACCTTTTTAACTTCCGCATTAGCCCCAGTAAAGAAAGATTAATAGCTGCATCTATTTTAAGAATGTAGGAGAAATTTATGAGACAGAATTTAAAAGCGTATAAAAAAGTTAATATCGAGAGCACTATAATGAGCTCTGAACCGCATCAAATCATATTAATGATGTTTGATGGGGCATTACAAAGCCTAGCTATTTCAAAAGGGGCTATTGAGCGTAAAGACTTTGAACTTAAATCACAAACAGTATCTAAATTTATAAATATTGTTCAAGCATTGAGAAATTCATTAGACTTTGATGCCGAGCCGGTTGTATCTCAACGCTTCGATGATTTATATATTTATTGTCTTGATGTTATAAATGATGTCAGCATTTCAATGGATGCAAGTCGCATTGATGAAGTGATTGAATTAATTAAGCCCTTAAGAAATGCTTGGTTTGAAATGCCAGAAGCGTCAAAGCAGGAAGGGCATGATTTATTAAAAGAAAAAAATAAATTAGCTAAAGGTGCTTAGCTTTGCCTGTTGAACAGCTTTTTAGAGAAATTAAGGAGCTTTCAAGTAAGGTTGAAGATTTACTTAAGAGTGA
>Ga0209291_1000608_pt1 | contig 33818 bp, 30 predicted proteins | sample GOMGulsemesocosm_FD_184633 | JGI IMG/M metagenome (GOLD analysis project Ga0209291, IMG submission 184633) | Methane-oxidizing microbial communities from mesocosms in the Gulf of Mexico - GOM9B Gulf of Mexico (SPAdes) (version 2) | ecosystem: Environmental > Aquatic > Marine > Cold seeps...
GAAAAAAATAGTTTCTTTGCAGACCGAATATCGGATTTAGAAAAAATAGAAATAAATAATACAAAATAAATAATACCATTATGTTTAATATCTTTTTAGTACTTATAATGATCGTTGCTTTTTTACTAATTGTAGTAATCATGGTTCAAAACCCAAAAGGTGGTGGATTAGGTTCATCATTTGGTGGTGAAACACAACAAATTGGTGGTGTTCAAAAAACTACAGACTTCTTAGATAAAAGTACTTGGTGGTTAGGAATGTTAATGGTTATATTAATATTGTTATCTAACGTAACTATATTTGGTAACCAAGGAGCTTCATCTAAAGCTTTAGACGGAGCCAATGATCAACAAATTGAAGTCCCTGTTTCTACTACAGATGATACACCAGCATCAACTGTACCAGCTACAGACGATAAAAAAGACACAAAGTAGTCTTTCTTAAATCATAAAATCAAAATGCCAACCTAAACAGTTGGCATTTTTTGGTTTATAAAACCTCACTCATCTTTTGGGTGAAAAAATGTCAGTATAACCGAAATGGTATAATTTCTGACTATTACATATCAACTTAATAAATTAAAATAAAATTCATATATAATGAGCTTAAACATTACACCATTAGCAGATAGAGTTCTTGTAGAACCAGCTGCTGCTGAAACAACTACCGCTTCAGGATTAATTATCCCTGACACTGCTAAAGAAAAACCTCAAAAAGGAACTGTAGTAGCAGTTGGTAATGGAAAAAAGGACGAACCTTTAATTGTAAAAGTTGGTGATACTGTATTGTACGGAAAATACGGTGGAACTGAATTAAAGTTAGAAGGAACTGATTATTTAATGATGCGTGAAAGCGACATTTTAGCAATTATTTAAAAAAGACATTATCATGGCAAAAAACATAAAATTTGATATCGAAGCACGTGACGGATTAAAACGTGGTGTAGATGCATTAGCAAACGCAGTAAAGGTAACTTTAGGACCAAAAGGTCGTAACGTAATCATTTCAAAATCTTTCGGAGGACCAACTGTAACTAAGGATGGTGTTTCTGTTGCTAAAGAAATCGATTTAGAAGACCCGTTAGAAGACATGGGAGCTCAAATGGTTAAAGAGGTTGCCTCAAAAACTAACGATTTAGCTGGAGATGGTACAACTACCGCTACAGTTTTAGCACAGGCTATCGTAAAAGAAGGTTTAAAGAATGTTGCTGCTGGAGCAAATCCAATGGATTTAAAAAGAGGAATTGACAAGGCTGTTGAAGCTGTTGTTACTGAACTTGGAAAGCAAGCTAAAGAAGTTGGTTCTGATTCAGAAAAAATAAAACAAGTAGCTTCTATTTCTGCTAATAACGATGGTATTATCGGTGATTTAATCGCTACTGCTTTCGGGAAAGTTGGTAAAGAAGGTGTAATTACTGTTGAAGAAGCTAAAGGAACTGATACGTATGTAGATGTTGTTGAAGGAATGCAATTTGACAGAGGATTTCTTTCTCCGTATTTTGTTACTGATGCAGACAAAATGATTGCTACTTTAGAAAATCCTTATGTACTATTATTCGATAAGAAAATTTCTAACTTACAGGAAATTCTTCCAATACTAGAACCCGTATCTCAATCAGGAAGACCATTATTAATTATTGCAGAGGATGTTGATGGACAGGCATTAGCTACTTTAGTCGTAAATAAATTAAGAGGAGGATTAAAAATTGCTGCTGTTAAAGCTCCAGGTTTTGGAGACAGAAGAAAAGCAATGTTAGAAGATATCGCTATTTTAACTAACGGTACAGTTATTTCTGAAGAAAGAGGATTCTCTTTAGAAAATGCTGATTTATCAATGTTAGGATCAGCTGAAACTATTACTATTGACAAGGATAACACTACTATTGTAAACGGTGGTGGTGATGAAGGAAATATTAAAGTAAGAGTAAGTCAGATTAAATCTCAAATTGAAACGACTACTTCTGACTATGACAAAGAAAAACTACAAGAGCGTTTAGCTAAGTTAGCTGGTGGTGTTGCTGTTTTATATGTTGGCGCTGCTTCTGAAGTAGAAATGAAAGAAAAGAAAGACAGAGTTGATGACGCCCTAAACGCTACACGTGCTGCAGTTGAAGAAGGAATTATTGCTGGTGGTGGTGTTGCTTTAGTTAGTGCTAAAAAAGTACTTATCGACCTAAAAGCTGAGAACGCAGACCAAGAAACAGGAATCAACATTATTGCTCGTGCAATTGAAGCTCCTTTACGTACTATCGTAGAAAATGCAGGTAAAGAAGGCTCTGTAATTTGCGCTAAAGTTTCTGAAGGAAAGAAAGACTTTGGTTACAATGCAAAAACCGATGAATATGTTGACATGCTTAAAGCAGGTATTATCGATCCTAAAAAAGTAACTAGAGTAGCATTAGAAAATGCAGCTTCAGTTTCAGGAATGATCTTAACTACTGAATGTGCATTAGTTGATATTAAAGAAGACTCTCCTGCAATGCCTCCTATGGGTGGAGGAATGCCAGGAATGATGTAATCGATAACCTCGATACGCAAATATTAAAAGCCATCAAAATTTAATTTTGATGGCTTTTTGATTTAAAAAAGAGCGCGTGAGCGCTCTTTTACATAGTTATGAATTAACTAAATACAGCACTAAACATAAATACTAAATTAACCCCTTAATTCTCATGCTGTATATATTAAGAACAAATATATTATTTAAACGATTTAAAAATCATAAAACTATAGCAAACAACTATTTTTTTATACATAAACACCTAATTATATATGCTTTATACAATTTAAATTAACCAATTATATAAAGTGAATTATTTATTATACGTACACACGTAATAAGTATACAAAACAATTGACACAGAGGTTAACCAACCTAATATTTACAATTGCTACAATTATAAATATGTATCTTTGAGACAAAGCGAACATTATTAATGCAACAAGAAAACTTAGATAACGTATTTAATTTTATACTAAACAAAAAATTCAGATGGGGTTACCATGTGCTTTTTTGGTTAATGGTATTTTCGGTAGACCTCTATTCGTTTTACGACTCAATATATAATTTTTCAGCTTATATGATTATCACTTTCTTGATAGAAATGATTGTTGTATACTTTAACATTTACTTCTTATTTAACAAATACCTAGTAAAAGGTAAAATATTTTATTATAGCTTATATACTTTGCTAACTGTTTGTTTGTACTTAGCTATTGATCATTATTTATTTTATGATCCAATGTCCGTTGATTACACCAATGTAGAAACTGGTGAAAAACACCCCGTATTAATATCTAGTCTAGGTTCATTAACAGCATATGCTTTTAGAATATTTAGTGTAATAGGTACTGCCGTTGGAATCAAATTTTTTAAACGCTACTTTCTTGAACAAAAACAAATACACGCCATAAAACAAGATAGCTTAGAGAATGAACTACAATACTTAAAGAATCAAATCAACCCACATTTTTTATTTAATTCGTTAAACAATATTTACGTCCTATCTAAAAAAAACCAAAGTACTACCTCAGAATCGATATTATTATTATCTGATTTACTTCGATATCAATTATATGATTGTACTAAGAAACAAGTGTCTTTAGAAAACGAGATTGACTACTTACGTAATTTCCTTAAATTAGAAGAGTTGCGTAAAAAAAACAGTGATACAAACCTAAGCATAGAAGGTGACACATTTCAAGCGCAGGTGTCTCCTTTTATTTTTATGCCATTTATTGAAAACGCAATAAAATATAGCGGACTGACGCATAACCCTAAAGTAGATATTCAATTTAAAATAACTGATACTCAAATTCATTTTCTTGTATTCAATAACAAAGCAGATATTGTATCTGTTAAAAAAGACAGTGGCATTGGATTAAACAATGTCAAAAGGCGTTTGTTTCTTTTATACGAAAACGCTCATAAATTACAAATTGAAGAAAACAATAAAAGCTATACAGTTAATCTCGTATTAGATAAAAGCTAAACCCCTCCCTATGAAAAAATTGAACTGCATTATAGTAGATGACGAACCATTAGCAATAGAAGGAATAGAGTTGTACTTAAACGATTATAACTTGTTTAACCTCGTAGGGACATTTAATAATGCTATTGAAGCAAATGCATTTATGCAAACAAATCAGGTAGATTTATTATTTCTAGATATTGAAATGCCTAAGTTAAACGGATTAGATTTTTTAAAAACTTTGAAATCGAATCCTTATGTAATCCTAACAACTGCATACCCACAATTTGCACTAGAAGCATTTGAATTAAACGTAATTGATTATTTAGTAAAACCTATTGGGCCAGATAGGTTTATGAAGGCAGTAAATAAATTAAATGACATTTATTTAAAACCAACTTCCGACATTACTGAATTTACTTCAGATTATATCTACATAAAAGCTGATAGGAAATATGTAAAACTTTTTTACAAGGAAATAACATATATAAAAGGATTAAAAGATTATGTTATTATTTACACTACTGGCAAAAGAGTTATAACTGCTATTAATATAAAAACGATATACAACGAATTACCAAAAAATATATTTTGCAGGACTAGTAAATCATACATCATCAACATTAACTTCATACAATCAGTTAATATCGACACAATAATACTAGACAATGAAGAATTACCCTTAGGCAAAACCTATAAAAATGATTTTTTAAATACACATGTAAAAAATAAATTAATACAAAGACCTACAAAAAAGGAATGATTTTAATCATTCCTTTTTTGCTTTACAAACACAATACTATTCTTAAATGCTGACAAACAGAATTGTACGGTTTTGTTTTTGGTATAAAAACTATTCCATTTCGTATAAAAGAAACACTTACCGATTGATTTTAAATGTTAATTGCATCTCGTAATGTTAATTAACCTACAAGAATCATGAAAAAATTTACCCTCAAATCAATTATGGTATTACTAACATTGTTTTTAACAACAATGGATATGAATGCCCAAGAAGTAAGCCTTGAAAGGCTACAAAACCAATTAGGTTTCGAATTAAGCGAAACCAACAAAGTTTTCTATGAAGCAACTGGCTTAGTAAAATGTGCTTCTTACGAATATAACGAGAAACAACGTCATGAAGGAAAGCTTTCCTCTAACGAAGTTTTTGAAAGAGTAATGAACAGAGCCGTAGCCAAAGAAAAGCAAGATATAGCTAACGGACGTGCAGCAACTACTTACACAATACCCGTCGTAATACATATATACCACAAAGGAGAAGCCATAGGAACCGGAACTAACCTTTCTGTTGCTGCAATTGAATCTCAAATCACGGTTTTAAATCAAGATTTTAGAAAAATGGCTGGTACTCCTGGTCATAATACTAATGCTGTTGGAGCCGATACCGAAATTCAGTTCTGTTTAGCAAAAAAAGACTCTAACGGGGCAGTTACTACTGGAATTACAAGACAACAAGGTATTGCTGGTGCTTATACTACAGCCACTTTTGATGCTGTAAAACCAAACACGCAATGGGACCCTACCAAATACCTGAATATCTGGGTAGCCGATTTAGGGGCTCAATTATTAGGTTACGCACAGTTCCCTCATGCTAACAATGTTATTACCGGAATGGCTGGTGGTTATGCTGGAAGTAACGCTAATACAGACGGTGTTGTTATGGGACCAAACTTTTTTGGATCAAGTGACATTACCACAGTTAACGGGCAAGCTCCTTACGACAAAGGAAGAACAACTACTCACGAGGTAGGACACTGGTTAGGATTAAAACACATTACTGGAGATTCCGCTTGTGGTGACGACAATTGTGCAGATACACCTACACAACAAGCGCAAAGTAACCAACAAACGGCATGTAACCCAACTACCACTTGTAGCTCTCAGGACATGATCCAGAATTACATGGACTACTCTAACGATACTTGTATGAACATTTTTACTGTTGATCAAACTACAAGAATGAGAGCTATCTTAAACCCTGCTAACAACATTGTCAATAGAGGTACTTTAGTACAGGCAGGAACTACACACACTTTATGTAGTTCTAATCCTGACTACACAATAACAGCAACAAACAGTCCTGTTACTGTTTGTAAACCTAACAATGCAGTATTCAATTTAACTTTCGTTACTTTAAATGGCTACAACTCAAATACAGTATTTTCTGTATCCGCAGGATTACCAACTAATGCTACAGCAACATTTAATCCTACCAGTTTAAGTGCTAATGGAAATATCGCATTAACCATTGGGAATATTACAAATGTAGCAGCAGGAAACTATATACTTACAGTAAAAGGAGATGGGACTATTGACAAGACAATTAACGTAGTATTAAATGTTGAATCAGGAATACCTACCGTACCAGTTTTAACCGCACCAACAAACGGAGCAACAAACCAATTAACAGCAGTTAACTTAACTTGGAATGCAATAACTGGTGCAACTAGCTATATAGTACAAAGAGCAACAAATGCTGCTTTTTCCACTAACTTAGTAACAAATACCGTTACTACAAATTCTTATAATGCTACTGGATTATTAGCTACAACAAAATATTACTGGAGAGTAAAAGCTAAAAACGGATGTGGAGAATCTGCTAACTCCAGTGCTTTTAACTTTACTACTGCAACCAATACATGCAACACCACTGTAAACAATAACGTTGTAAATATCCCTAACGCGACTACTAACGGTACTGAAGCAGCTCCAGGAATATCTACCATTGCAATTAACAACAATGTTACTATAAATGATATTAATGTTACTGTTGACATTGCATATTCATATGTCGCAGATTTAAGGTTAGTGTTGGAAAGTCCGGATGGAACTAAAATAGATTTAGTAAAAAACCTTACAGATGCTAATAACGGGCCAGGGAGTAAAGATAATTTTACTGATACAATTTTTGATGACGCAGCTACGACTTCAATTACAGCTGCTACTGCTGAAAATGCGCCATTTACGGGAACATACAAACCACAAAATCCTTTATCAATTTTTAATGGAAAATCTTCACAAGGAAACTGGAAACTTTCAGTTTATGATAATTGGACCGCAGGTACTGGAACAATAAAATCATGGAAAATTGAAATCTGTGGAAGCAATGTTTTAGGAATTGATGACTCTAATTTTTATAATTATGAATTAGAAAATTCATTCAAATTATGGCCAAATCCATCAAACGGGAATGTAACAGTTACTTTTAAAAGTAGCTCAAACAATAAAAAAATAACACTAAGTTTATTTGATCTTAGAGGTAGGCTAATCACCGAAAAAAAAATTAATCAAAGTGACTCGTTTTTTAAACAAGAGCTTGGCTTTAATAATATACAATCGGCTGTTTATATTTTAAAAATTCAAACTGGAACTAGTAAATTAATCAAACGATTAGTTATTGAATAATAATATATAATTGAAGTACTAAATAAATTAAAAGCCTAGAATTTATAGAAATTCTAGGCTTTTTTATTAGTGAATTTTTAAAATAAGCTAAAAACAACAATTATCATAACCTCAATAAACCTCTTTAAAATCAATCAACCACGCATCTTTCGTCTTGCTTTATTACCTTATTAGCAAATATTTTTGTTTTTTTTGGGTAACATTTCAATAAAAAGAAGAACTATAGAGTACAAACCAAAACTCAATAACCATGAAAAAAATTGTACTACTATTATGCTTATTTACTGTAAGTATATTTTATGCCCAAGAACGTAATTGTTCTTCAATGGAAAATTTAGAATATCGAATGCAACAAGATCCTGAGTTAAGACAACGAATGGAAAACATTGAAACATTCACACAACAACGCGTTCAACAATCTCAAACCAATAGAGTTGATGGTGATATTATTACAATTCCAGTAGTAGTTCATGTTTTATACAAAACATCAGCAGAAAACATCAGTACTGCACAAATTCAATCACAAATAGACGTCTTAAATGAGGATTTTAGACGTACCAACAGTGACGCAAACAATACTTGGTCTCAAGCGGCTGATACACAAATAGAATTTTGCTTAACGACAATTGACCCAAGTGGAAATGCGACAACTGGTATTACTCGTAAATCTACAACGAAAACGTCATGGGGAACTAATGATGCTATGAAAAAATCATCGCAAGGTGGAGTAGATCCATGGGACACTTCAAAATATTTAAATATCTGGGTATGTAATATTGGTGGAGGAATTTTAGGATACGCTCAGTTTCCTGGTGGAAGTGCCTCAACAGATGGTGTTGTTAACAGTCCACAATATTTTGGAAGAACTGGTACTGCAACTGCTCCTTTTAACTTAGGAAGAACAGCTACGCATGAAGTAGGACATTTTTTAAACTTACGTCACATATGGGGTGATGGAGGATGTGGTGTTGACGATTTTGTATCTGACACTCCTGAATCTGATGCTTCAAATGGAGGTTGTGCAACAACACATACTTCTTGCGGAACTTTAGATATGGTTCAAAATTACATGGATTATTCTGATGATTCTTGTATGAACTTATATACTCAAGGGCAAAAAACAAGAATGCGTTCAGTTTTAGAGGCTGGAGGTAGCAGACGTAGTTTAGCTTTATCTGACAAATGTGGATCAGCAACTACACCAACATGTTCTGATGGAATACAAAATGGAGATGAAACTGGTGTAGATTGTGGTGGATCATCATGTTCTCCATGTAATACGCAAACAACGTGTACAGGAGGAGTTTCTTCTTTTCCATACACAGAAGGATTTGAAGCATCTTTAGGGCAATGGACTCAAGACACTAGTGATAATTTTAATTGGACTAGAAAATCTGGTAGTACTCCTTCAAGTAATACAGGACCTAGTTCAGCTAGTGCAGGAACTTACTATGCTTACATGGAATCTTCTGCTCCTAACTATTCTACAAAAAGAGCTATTTTAAACTCTCCATGTTTTGATTTATCTGGTAAAACACAGGCTACTATTAGCTTTAAATATCACATGTATGGAGCAAGTGCAATGGGTAGCTTAGCATTAGAAGCAAGTACAAATAACGGGAGTACTTGGGTTTCGATTTGGAACAAATCGGGTAATCAAGGGAATTCATGGAAAACTGCATCAGTAAACATGGATAGTTATGCTGGTAATACAGTTAAATTAAGATTCAATGGAATAACTGGTACAACTTGGCAAGGAGATATGGCTGTAGATGCATTAAACTTATCTACATCTGGCGGAGGAACCCCTACGTGTATTAATGTGAACTTAGCTATTAAATTTGATAATTATCCTGAAGAAACTAGTTGGGAAATTAAAGATGATAGCGGAACAGTAGTTGCCTCTGGAGGAACTTATGCTAGTCAAGCTGATGGTAGCACATTAAATATTACAAAATGTTTACCATTAGGATGTTACTCACTTATAATGAAAGATGCGTATGGAGATGGTATATGTTGTAGTTATGGTAATGGTAACTATACTTTAACCAATATCTCAACAGGTGCTACATTAGCCTCAGGAGCTTCATTTACTTCAACAGATACAAATAATTTCTGTGTTGCCAATACAAGAACTGATTCTACTAGAGAAATTAAAACACTTAATACTGAATTAAGCTTGTCAATATTCCCTAATCCTGTTAGCGGAAATGAATTAAATGTGATTACTAAAAATGATGAGAAATCAACTTATAGAATAGTAAATACTTTAGGTCAGACATTAATGAATGGTGAGTTGAACGACATAAAATCAACAATAAACGTCAGCAGATTAACAAGTGGTGTATACTTTATTGTAGTAAAAAACAATTTAAGCAACAATACTAAACAATTTATTAAAAAGTAAACTAACCCCTTTTTAATAAAAAAACCCTAGAGAATATTTTCTCTAGGGTTTTTATTTTTTACCTCAAAAAAAAGAAACAAGCATTATTTTTTCGAAGCACAGCTTGTTTTTGTCGCTCCTTTTGAAGCACAGCAAGATGACTTCACTTTATCTTTACAACAAGGTTTTGTACAATCTTTTTTACAGCTATTTCCTTCTACGAGAGTTCTTTCATATTTACAACACCCATGCAAACTATTATATGCTTCGTCTGTAGCTTGTACACCTACTGTATCATGACCAATAGCTGCCATATTTTTTTGAATGGTTAATACATCGGTTTTATGTTCATTAATAATCAAACTTAAACTTTGATCTTCTGAACTCCACTCAGCTGATTTTACCCCTTTAGTTTTAAAAGCTGCCTTTTCAATACGTGCTTTACACATATCACATATTCCACTAACTTTTACAGCTACTTTTTTGTTTTTTGACTTTTCTTGTGCATTAATTGCTATTACTGTAAACAATAATACGAATGTTAATATTTTTTTCATCTTTTATATTTTTTATTAATTTAATTTACTTCATTTTAAATCGTAATCCTGCATATCCAGTTGCCCCCTGAATAGGCCCATGTATTATTGTACTATCAAAATACGCTCCAAATGGATCATCAGAAGCTAGAATAGGGTTATCTTGTTTATATCCTAATACATTTTCTCCTCCAACATATATTTCAAACTGCTTAGAAAACACTTTTGTTACCTGAATATTTAATCTACTATGAGGATTAGCATAAGTTTCTAATTGATATTGTTCAGGATTAGCTGTTGTATTTGGCAAGCGTTGTTTCCCTATCCAATTCCATGTAGCATCAAATTTCCAACGAGATCCTTTATCATTTAAATAATGGGTTTGATACGACACATTAGCTAATACTCTATTTTCTGCCAACAATGGTTTTGACAACCTATTAAACTGATAATCAGTAACAACATTATAGTATTTATAAGACAAACGTAAATCAAGATGTTTTGCTAAATTATAATTAAAATCTGTTTGAATACTATGTGCTACAGATTTACCATTTAAATTATAGAATGACACCTCATATGGGCTACTATCAACATCAATAACTACTTGGTTTTTAAAATTTGTAGCGTAATAATCTACTGACCAATCTGCTTTTTTAGTAAACAACTTGAATTTCTGTAAAAAACTAACTCCGTAATTCCAGGCCTCTTCTGGATCAAGACCATATGCACCTTTACCAGTATTCATTATATTAAAAGTTCTTGATGAAGCAAAGTAGTGCTGATTTTCTGCAAAAATACTTGCACTACGCTTCCCTTTTCCAACTGATCCTCTAAGAACTGAGTTTTTCCATGGATTATAACGTATATGCAAACGTGGTGTCACAAACTCCCCTAGTACATTATGAGTATCTGTACGAATACCAGCCACAATGCTTAAGTTGTCACCGTTATCATAAGTATATTCAAAAAATGCTCCTAATGAGTTTTCTTTTCTATCAATATCTGAACTTAATACATATTCCTCATATTGATCATATGTAAAACTCAATCCGGCTTTAAACTTATTTTGAGTATTACTCAAAATTGAATTATATATAAAGTTAGAATACAAACTCTGGTGATTGATATCATATCTTCTTAATCCAAAATAGGCATTTTGATCGTGATTACTATAAGATGTTTGTAATCCAAAACTTTTATATTTTTGGTCTTTAAACACAAAACCAGTTTTGTTACTTACATCTATTCGTTTTGTTTTAATTTCACTCCCCCAAGCATTCGTAGTTAATTTATCCGTTTCTGGATCAAAATCTAACTCACCGGCTTGTTTATTATCTTTCATATACCTAAAATCAAAGAAGCTTACCCAACCAGATTCCGAATTTGTATACTGCCAACGATTCATCAAGTTAATTTGATTTGTTAATGGAGCATCCATAAAGTTGTCATTATTCTCATCTCGTTTCAAACTACGATTATTAACATGAATATACATTCCTGTACTCCATTTATTGCTTAACTTCTTATTAAGATGAGTATTCAACTCCAACCTACCATCAATAGAAGCATAGGTGTTTATAAAAAAAGGATCGTCACTAAAAGGCTTTTTTAGTTCTGTATTTATTTGTCCCGCAATACTTTCATATCCATTCACTACAGAACCAGAACCTTTCGTTATTTGAATACTTTCCAACCAAGTACCAGGTGTGAATGTTAATCCATAAGCTTGAGAAGCTCCTCTAACGCTAGGAATATTTTCTTGTGTAATTAAAATATACGGATTTGTTAGCCCTAACATTTTAATTTGTTTAGTTCCTGTTACTGCATCTGAAAAGTTCACATCTATTGATGCATTTGTTTCAAAACTTTCCGACAAGTTACAGCAAGCAGCTTTTAGTAATTCTTTTGAATTCAGAGTAATGATATTACGTTGATCCAAAAGCGAAACCTGAGTAGCTTTACGCTCAGCATTAATCACAATAGTTTCTAAATCACTACTAGGAGATAATTTTACAGCAATAAATCTAGGTTTTGTTATAGTTATTGTTTTTTCTTCATAACCGACATAACTAATCACTAAAAGGTTATTTTCTTTAGAAAAAGGGATTTCAAATTGCCCTTTCTCATTGGTAACTGTTCCTATCGTTGTCCCTGACCAATATATATTAGCTCCAAGAATAGGCTCTTGTTTGCCGTTAATTTCTTCTGTTACACTTCCTGAAACCTCACTTTGTGAGAAACTTAATAGTGGTAACAAAAAAAGTAGTATTAATATTTTTTTCATGAATATACATTTTACTAATCATCTTGATTAGCATTACTAAATTGCCCATATTTGAGCATCACTTAATTTACTTACACAACTGACCTTTTATATAAAAGATTCAGTTAGGAAAAGTATTAAGCATAATGTATATATGTTCCGTAGAGTTTATAGAGTGGCGGTGCATTACTTTGAAATGTATAATTAGGTAATGCTACCTTATTTTGAAATTTTGTGTTTTTAAAAAAGTAGAAAGCAATATTTGGTAAAACTGCTACAAATTGTTTTTCAATAGCTGTATTATGAAACAATGAGTCTTCATCTACCTCTGATAAATCAACAACAGCGTCATTACAACATCCTGGTTTAGTTGTGTTTATTTTAGTACAACAAGCTTCTTGTGCAATTTCCTTTTCACAAGCCACTTTTGAAGAAACAGCAGATACGCCTGCCAAGGAGCCTCCACAAAAATGTACAGTTAAAGTTAACCCAATACATATTACTAAATAATAACATGCAAAAACAACAGCTATGTTCTTTTTAAATCTCACAGCGTAAAAGTACTGTTTTTTATTTTGAAAATATTCGTAACAACTTCTTAAACAATTATATTATTTAAACCAACTAGAATATTCTACGTAGTTTTCAGCAATTCTATCTATTTCTCCAGAACTTAACTCTTTTGAGATGTCTTTTACTTTTTTAGCAGGAACGCCTGCATATATACTTCCTGATTCAATTATAGTATTTTGAGTAACAACCGCCCCCGCAGCAACAATTGAATTGGAATGGACTACACAATTATCCATTACTATACTCCCCATACCAATAAGCACATTATCATGTATCGTACAACCATGTACAATAGCATTATGCCCAACTGAAACATTATTTCCTATAATAGTTGGATACTTTTTATAAGTACAATGAATCACTGCCCCATCTTGAATATTCACTTTATCTCCTAATTTAATGTAATTTACATCCCCACGTAATACTGAATTAAACCATACACTACACTGTTTTCCCATAAGCACATCACCAACGATTGTTGCATTCTCAGCTATAAAACAATCTTCTGGTATTTGTGGTGCTTTTCCTCTAACTTCCTTTATAATCATAATTGATACTACTTAAAATAATTTAATAATGCTGCTTTTCGCGATGGAGCTACCTGAAGTTCTTTATTATTCTCCAATACAACACTCCCTCCTTTTCCTTTTTTATATTTAATTATTGAATTCACATTAACCACGTACGATTTATGAATCCGAGAAAAACCAAACTCTTGCAAAGCCTCCTCAAAGTATTTTAGGGTTTTACTAGCTAATAACTTCCCTGTTTGCAGGTGAATTTCAGTATAATTATCATCTGCCTTACAAAATAGAATATCTGAAGTTTTTAACACCTCAAATCCATCCTGCTGTGGTATCGTTATTTTCCCAGATACCATTTCACTTTTTGGTGTTAAAATCGCTTCTACTAATTCAGCTTCTTTTTGTTTAATGTCAGTAACTATTTCAACTGCAGCAATTAAATCGTCAATAGAAATTGGTTTTAATAAATAATATGATGCTTGATTATTCAAAGCTTCTACTGCATAATGATCATATGCCGTTACAAATATGGTTTCAAAAGTTCTATTTTCAACCTTATCTAATAAATCAAAAGCATTTCCGTAAGGCATTTCTACATCTAAAAACACTAAGTCTAACTCGTTACTTTTAATTAAATTTAGTCCTTCGTCTATTCCTGAAGCCTCACCAACTAATTCAATAGTTGGGCAATATTTCGCAATATAATTTCTAAGTATTTCTCTACTTCTTGCTTCGTCCTCTACAAGTATTGCTTTTAATTTCATTTTAGTCCTTTTTAAGTGTCAATACTACTTTTGTTCCTCCATCATTAGCCATATCCTCAATAAATACATCTACCTTGTCAGCATACATTTCATTTAATATTGCTATTCTTTTTTTTATGTTCCCCATTCCTTTTGAGTTTTGATTTTTCTGATGCGTTGTTTTATACTCTTTCGATTTTTCCCTACCTATACCATTATCTTCAATAACAATTTGTAACTCATTGCTAGCATATGCTTTTAAACTAATTTGAAGCAACCCTTTTTCTTCTTTATAACGTAATCCATGCCATACTGCATTTTCAATATATGGCTGTAATAGCATTGGGGGGATTAAAAAATCATCAACATTAACAGCTTCATCAACGGTTATATCATAATCAAACTTATCTTGAAATCTAAAATGTTCTAGCTTGGTATATAATTGCAATAATTCAATCTCCTTAGAAAGCGGAATAAAATCCTCTTCAGAGTTCTCTAAAACACTTCGCATTAGTTTTGAGAAATCCGTCAAATATCTATTTGCTGTGCGCTCATCATTTGATGCTATAAAACTATTCACCGAATTTAATGCATTAAATATAAAGTGAGGGTTCATTTGAGAACGCAATGATTTTAATGCTAATAAATTATTGTTCATTCGTTGTTGTTTCATATTTCTATACATATAAAACGCCAATAACAGTAATAATAATAATCCTGCTGAAAGCGAATAAATAATACTACTTTGTAATTTATTTCGCTCACTTTGCAGTTCATTGTCTTTTGAAATAAGTAGCAATTTACTTTCTGAAAATTTTCGTTCATCTTCCAACCCTGTAATACGTTGTTGTTGCTTAATTAAATCTCTACGAACTTTAGACACATTAGCAATTTCCTGCTCTCTATTCAAGTATAATATATCAACCAATTCAACATAACTTTGATACGTCTCTAACGCCTTAGTATAATCCCCAACAGTTTTATATACCTCAGACAACTTTCTAGTAGCGTCTTTCTCTATGATCAAGTCTGATTTTTTATTAGCTTCAGAAATACTATTTTCTAAATAAGGTATTGCATTTTTATATTTAGCTTGCTGCACATAGGCCCTAGCAATTTTGTAATTACTTTTTTGCGTTGTTAATGAATCTGGTTCATGCAAACTATTTTCAGTTAGCACATCTACATCCAAGCTTTTTAATTCCTCTAAGTTTTTTTTTCTTAAAGCTATTTCTTGATCAAATTGTTTATTTGAATTATAAAAATCTGCTACACGTTCTTTTTCTACAGCTGAACGTTGCACATTTTCTTTAGAAGCAAGATTCAATGAATTATCAAAATAATCTGATGCTTCTTGGACTTTTCCTTGAGAAAATGACACCTTTCCTAGCTTAGAGTTTAAATCTGTAATTTTTGGACTAACAATATGCGTATTCGCAATTATCAATCCTAAATTATAATATTTTTCAGCTGTTGAAAACTCGTTTTTAGCAGCATAAACATCCCCTAATTCTTCATTCAATATAATTTTCTGCCAATTTGATAAAAGCTTTTTGTCAACGGAATTATATTCCGATATTGATTTTGTAAATACTTTATTTTTAAAATAACTTTTTGCTAAATTTAATTGAACCGCTACGTTTATTTCATACTCCAGACTTGTTTTATAATTTACAATTGCAATATCATACTGTTTCCAATGTAAATAGATATCTCCTAACACGCTATATGCATTAGCCTTTTGTTTTTTACTTAATTTTTTAGAAATTAATAATGATTTTGTTACAAACTCAGCCCCTTTTTTTGCATCTTTTTTATATATTCGATTTGCAGAATCGATCAGGATATCAAAAGTTTTTGAATCATTATTTTTTCTTTTCTGAATAACTTTATTCTGACCCCCTTTTAACTCTTCGACATATACTTTTAATTTATCATCCTTGTTTTTTAATACATGAAATATCGTTTCTATATCTGGGTGACTAATTACTATTTCATCTCCGACCTTTACTTTAAGTCTAAAATTTCCTGATAAAGAAGTTTTTGTATAACTACCTCCGAACACTTGTATTTCTACATCAGGTATTGGGTTCGATGACTCCTTTAATAATACTTCCCCTTTTAGATAAAAGAAATCATTACGTTCAATTATATTCACATCTTCTTGTGAAAACATGAATATTGATGTAAAAAACAGTACTATATATACAAGGTATTTCATTTGCTCAGAATAAGTTCTAATTCCCCATAAACTTACGCACTTTATAATTAACAGAATATATATCTTCTTAAAACAGGCTCTTTTTTATTTTAAATCGGCATACTTCACTGGTGTAAAGAGCTACTTCCCTAATTGAATCAGCACAATCACTCATTTTGGGTTTTAGTTAACATCAATCCTAAATACTTTTGTATAAAACACAAATACAGTTAGTTATGACAAATTTAAAAATAATAGGGTTGAATGTATTGTTATTCTGTTCTCTTTCATGCAAAGCAGACACAAAACCTGTAAAAAACAATTTAACCGAAATAAAAACGTTTTCTAAGGTTGCTAAAAAAAGTACTATCAAAGTAGCTTTATTACTAGATACAAGTAATAGTATGGATGGCCTTATTGATCAAGCAAGAGCTCAACTATGGGAAATAGTAAATGAACTCTCTTATGCAACATGTAAACACGAAAGGCCTGATTTAAAAATTGCACTATATGAATATGGCAATGATCAACTATCAAACGATAATGGTTTTATTAGACAAGTAAGTGCTTTCACTAGTGATCTTGATTATATTTCTGAAAAACTATTTTCATTGACCACTAATGGTGGAAATGAATATTGCGGGCAAGTAATACAAACCTCTGTTAATGAATTAGCTTGGGGAAGTAATGAAAGTGATTTAAAACTCATATTTATTGCAGGAAATGAACCTTTTACTCAAGGGCCTGTAAATTATAAAAACGCGAGTACAGATGCCAAAAACAAACAAATTAATATTAATACTATTTATTGTGGCGATTATAATGATGGCATTACAAGTATGTGGCAAGAAGGTGCTCAATTAACTAATGGAGATTACATGTCCATTAATCAAAACCAGAAAACTGTTCACGTCCCTTCACCTTATGACGATTATATACTGGAACTAAATATAAAACTAAACAAAACATATATTCCGTATGGGACACAAGGAAGAAATAAAGTGGCAACACAAACATTACAAGATAGTAATGCTTCAAAATATGGAAAAGCTAATGAGGTAAGTAGAACAGTAAGTAAAAGCTCTTCATTTTACAAAAACAGCTCATGGGATTTAGTAGATGCAGAAACTGAAGAAAAAAGCTTTGACTATTCCAAAATTGACAAAGAATTATTACCTAAAGAACTACAAACAAAATCTAAAAAAGAACTGCAAACATATGTTTTAAAAAAGAAAAAAGAAAGAACCATTATCAAGCTACAAATACAAAAAGAAAATAGTAAACGCAAAAAATACATAACGTCTAAAAAAAAGAAAGACAGCACAAGTAACAACTTAGAAAATGCAATGTTAAAAGCTATTAAAAAACAAGGGAAACAAAAAAATTATCATTGGCCTAAATAAGTCAATTTTAAACTAATAAAAAAGCTCGCTAATAGCGAGCTTTTTTATTATATTTTATGTCCTTTTTTAATACTAGTTTATACCAGGACAGTTACAATCATATTTTTCTGGCTTACAAGCTAAGTTGATCCCAAAAGTAATTTGATGAAATCCACCATCAACTAATTTTACTTGACCAGTTTGGTGTGAATACGTATATCCAAACATGTATTGATTATAATTAACTCCAATGAAAGGAGTAATATATTGTAGTTTTTGCCCTTCACCAGAACCTGTTGCTGTTGCATATTCAGCTCCATCTAAACTTCTTCTGTATGATAAACCTCCCCATACTTTTCCAAAATCCATTTTTTTGTAAGTCTTTACATTTATATCAAACTGTGTTTCCTTAGTTTCAGAAATATGCTGAAATAACATAGAAGGCTCTACTGACCAATCGCTGTTTATAGTTGAAAAAACATATCCCATAGAGATCAAGAAACGTTGTAAGTTTGCACTTTCTTTTACTGTATATAATTTTCTTCCAGTCCCCATTAAGTTTTTAATTGTTAAGTGGGCGTAAAAGTCTAATAAATGATACGAAACTCCAAAATCAACATTATAATACGTACTTGATATATTATCATTTGTAAGAGCCGATGGATCAATACCACCAGAACCAAGACCACCATTCCACCTCAAATCCCATTCAGATTGGTCTAATTTACTTTGTATCACCCCTACACTTAACCCGAAAGAAACTTGATTTAAATCAATTGTGTTTCTACCTAGCATAATGTGGTGTGCATAAGTTAAGTATGCTCCTGTTTGTGAATGATACCCGTTTTTATCATTGAATAATATTATTCCTCCAGCAGAAGGTTTATACTCATCAAACCTTGTATTAAAACTTGCAGTCATTAATGCAGGTGCATCTTCCTGGCCAAACCATTGTTGACGACCAGTTAATCTAACCTTAGTACAGTTAGAAGCTCCAGCCATAGATGGGTGAATTAAATATAAGTTATCCGTTAAATAATCAGAATATGTTGGCAAACCTTCTTGAGCACTAGCCCCTAGAAAAGCAAACATTGCTATGAAAATGTAAATCTTTTTATTCATATTTTAATTTCGTTGATATCTATCCAGTTGGTAAGGCACAGATAATTGCTAAAATTCAGGTAAAATTGATAATTTTCAAATATAAAAAAAAATCAAGGAGTATACCTATAAAAACATTTATTTATATAAAAACCCTACTTTTAGTTATAAATAAATTCTTCCGTAGCCAAAGAAATTTAGTATTTTTGCAGAAAATATTACTCCCATGGAAGCACATAATATTACTATAACGCATACATCATCATCTAACATTGTCAAATTTGAATCTAATCAGTTTCTTACTGAACATCAAAGCTTTGAGTTCAACAATATTGATGAAGCAAGCAATTCACAGCTTGCAAGAGAGTTATTTTATTTGCCGTTTGTGAAGAAAATATACATCTCTGGAAACTTTATTGCTATAGAAAAATATAATATCGTTGAATGGAAAGAAATAGAAGCCGATCTTGCTGAACAAATCCAAGATTTTTTAAATACTGGTAAAAAAGCTGTTGATAATGATGTTGCTACAAAAAAAGTAGCCGTTACAGTATATGCAGAAAGCACTCCTAATCCAAGTGCCATGAAATTTGTTGCTAATAAAAAATTAGTAGATACTATTTTTGAATTTAAAAACATTGACGATGCAAAAATTTCTCCTTTAGCTACTGAGTTATTTCATTTTCCATTCGTTAAGGAAGTTTTTATTGATGAGAATTATGTTTCAATAAATAAATATGATTTAGCTGAATGGACCGATATCGCTAATGAATTAAGAGAAGTAATTAGAAATTTCATCGCAAATGGAAACATGATTGTTGACACTACAGTTGAAAAACCTAAAAGAGATGTTGCCCCAGAAATTAATTTAAACATTGATGATTTGGATGATGTTTCAACAGAAATTGTTAATGTTTTAAACGAATATATCAAACCCGCTGTTGCAAGTGATGGTGGTAACATTATGTTTCAATCATACAATGAAACTACCCAAGAAGTAAGCGTTATTTTACAAGGGGCCTGTAGCGGTTGTCCTTCTTCTACCATGACTTTAAAAAGTGGTATTGAAGCTACTTTAAAAGAAATGATCCCTGGGAAAATAAGCTCTGTTATTGCCATAAACGGGTAAAATCACATATAGAAAAAACTCATAAGTACTCATAACCATAAAGTAATGAGTGCTTTTTTATGCATTGAAATTGCTAACTTTGATATATGAAATACCTTACCACTTCCTTTTTATTCATACTCTTATTTAGTTGTAAAGGGCAGAGCAATGATTCAATATCAGAAAAGCATCAATTCTCAAATGAGTTAAGCAAAGAATCTAGCCCCTATTTATTACAACACGCCCATAATCCTGTAAACTGGAAACCTTGGAGTAACAACACTTTATCTGAGGCAAAAACAGCTAACAAACTTATTATTATAAGTATCGGATACTCTGCATGTCATTGGTGTCATGTTATGGAAGAAGAAAGTTTTGAAAACACAAGCGTCGCCAAAGTAATGAATGACAATTTTATTAACATCAAGGTTGATAGAGAAGAACGACCTGATGTAGATCAAGTTTATATGAGTGCAGTACAGCTACTGACTGGCCGTGGTGGTTGGCCATTGAATGTGATAGCATTACCCGATGGGCGACCAATTTGGGGTGGTACTTATTTTAGAAAAAATCAATGGGTTGATGCTTTAACACAACTGCAAAAACAATATGAAACTGATCCAGAAAAACTTATTTCTTATGCTGATAATTTAGAGAGAGGAATTATTTCTTCAGAATTAATTGCGGTGAATCAAAATAAAACTGAATTTAAAACCGAGTACGTCTCTACAGTTGTAAATCATTGGAAAAAATCTTTCGATCATAAATATGGAGCCACTAAAAGGGCTCCAAAATTTATGCTCCCAAACAACTATTCTTTTTTATTAAAATATGCTTATTTAAAAAATGATGCCAAATTACTAAATTACGTAAATATTACACTCACAAAAATGGCATACGGAGGTGTTTTTGATCATATAGATGGTGGTTTTTCAAGATATTCAACAGATATAAGATGGCATATTCCTCATTTTGAAAAAATGCTTTACGATAACGGACAACTTGTAAGCCTATATTCAGAAGCATACAAACTCACAAAAAACGAATTGTACAAGTCAACCATTGAAAAAACACTCCAATTTATTGAACAGGAATTATACCATAAAGATGGATACTTCTACTCCTCTTTAGACGCAGACAGTTACAATCACATAGGCAAAAAAGAAGAAGGCGCATATTATGTATGGACCAAAGATGAATTAAAAAAGGTTTTAAAAGAGGACTATAAACTATTTGCAGATTTTTATAATGTTAATGAATATGGGTACTGGGAAAAAGGACATTATGTTTTAACAAGAAAAGATAGTGCTCAAAAAATTTCTGAGAAATTTAAAATATCCATTACCTCTTTAAAAACAACTCTTAATAAATGCATTACTGTATTACAAAGGATTAGAGCAACAAAAACAAAACCGGCTCTAGACGACAAAACGCTTACTTCATGGAATGCATTAATGGCTACTGGTTATCTAAATGCCTATGAAGCTCTAGGCAATACCAAACATTTAACTGTAGCCATAAAGAACGCTAATTTCATAGTTAAAAAACTATCTAAAAAAAATGGAGGTCTGTATCATAATTTTAAAAATGGAAAAAGCACTATAAACGGATATCTAGAAGATTATGCCACTACCATTCAGTTATTCATAAAGTTATATGAAAACACTTTAAATCCTAAATGGATAACCCAGGCAAACGAATTAACTAACTATTGCTTTATTCATTTTTACAACCCTGAAAACAACTTATTTTATTTCACTTCTAACGAGGATCCTAAGTTAGTAGTTCGAAATACTGAATTTCAAGATAATGTTATCCCCGCTAGTAACTCAATTATGGCGAAAAATCTATTCTATTTAGGGATTCACTTTAATAATGAACGTTTTTCTATAACATCAAAAAAAATGCTTCATAATATTATTCCTCAAATAAATAATTATGGCTCAGGATTTTCCAATTGGTTAGATTTATATCTAATGAATTCTGAGAAATTTCAGGAGATTGTAATTACTGGTGATAATGCAAAAGAACAAATGCATCAAATAAAAAAACATTATATTCCCAACACCTTATACTCTGGGTATGATACTAATGACAAAAATAAATTTAACACAAAAAACCTACCATTACTTACAAATAGAATTATTAAAGGCAAAACTTATTTTTATATTTGCGAAAATTCTGCTTGTCTTTTACCAACAGAAGATATTAACCAAGTACTAACCTTAATTAAAAAATAAATATGCAAACAAATGAAATAGAATACATTCAAGACGATGCTAGCATCTGGATTGAAAAAGGGATTAACTTTGTAAGTGAATTTGGCCCAAAGGTAATTGGAGCACTCCTTATTTGGATTATCGGGTCATGGATAATTAAAAAAATCTTAAAGCAAACCAACAAGCTTATGGATAAAAAAGGCTATGATAAAAGCCTTCAAAAATTCCTAATGAACCTATTAAGTTGGACTTTTAAAATAGTTTTAATAATTACTATTCTAGGTGTTTTAGGTATTGAAACCACTTCTTTTGCTGCAATATTAGCATCTGCTGGTCTAGCAGTTGGGTTGGCTCTACAAGGTTCACTTGCAAATTTCGCAGGAGGTGTTTTAATTATGATTTTCAAACCATTTAAAATTGGTGATTTAATTGAAGCTCAAGGAGAACTAGGTGTTGTTAAGGAAATAGAAATATTTACTACCAAAATAAACAGCCCCGAAAACAAGGAAATTATTATTCCAAATGGAACATTATCCAATGGGAATATTACGAACTACTCTACTGAAGGGCAATTACGTGTAAACCTAACTATTGGAATTGGGTATAATGAAGATATTAAAACAGCAAAGGCCGTTTTATTAAAAGCTTTAACTGACAATCCACAGGTATTAAATGATCCTGCTCCGACAGTAAATGTATCTGAACTAGCGGATAGCTCTGTAAATTTTGCAGTAAGACCATGGTCTACTACTACCGATTATTGGGACGTATATTTTGGAACATTAGAGAATTGTAAAATCGCACTTGATAAAGCGGGTATTGAAATTCCTTACCCACACTCAGTGGAAATACACAAAAATGCTTAAAATTTCTTTTTAGCAGGAGTAACCAAAAAATCTTTTAAATAATAAGGTTCAAAATAAGCGACATCTTCGATGTCGTTTTTTTTGTACTTAGCATATGCTAAATCACTCATTTCTTTTGCTGAAGGAAGGCTATCAATAAGCGTTGCATTTTCATGTTGAATTACTTCTTGAGTTTTCTCTGTTTTATTCCCTATAAAAACAACTTTTCCTTGTTCTAAAAACACAGCAAAAGATTCGTTATCTAATATCTCTGCCTCAATTGCTCTTACCTCATTAAAATTAGCGTCAAACACTTTTGTGTACGCTTCCATTCTTCTTGCGTCTATCATTGGAACAACAAAACCATTATCGACATTTACTTGGTGTGCTAACACTTCTAATGTCTCTATGGCTATTAACGGAATATCTAATGAAAAACACAAGCCTTTTGCTGTAGACACACCTATTCTCAATCCAGTATATGAACCCGGTCCTTTACTAACTGCAATTGCATTTAAATCAAAATACTTTAATTTATTTTCGTCTAAAATATCTTTTATAAATACATGCAAATTTTCTGCATGAGAATATCCATTACTAAGTTCTTTCACAGAAATAGTTTCACCATTCCTGGAAATAGCTACTGAACAATTCGTTGTTGAGGTTTCTATTTGTAATATATGAGTCACAAGTAATAAATTTTTAACAAAAGTCGGAAATTGAGTTCAATTAGACCAATTTTATACCTTAAAACAAAAACTGCTTTATTCGTTTAAACGAATAAAGCAGTTTTTTCAAATTTTGAGAAGTTCAGTATGAATATTAAAAAAATTAATCCAATAATGATTTCCCAGCGTAAAAATCAAGTACTTTAGATTTGAATACAAAATTATATTTTGCATTAACCAAAGATGATTGTGCTGCCACAAAACGACTTCGAACTTGTTCAAACTCAAAAGAAGTCATCACTCCTAAATCATATCTATCTTTAGCGTTTTTAAAAGCTTCCTCCTGTGCTGTTACTGACAATTTAGCTGCTTCAAATTGTTTTAAACTAGCTTTAGCATCAGCATATGCATTTTCAATTTTTACTCTTAAATCTTGCTTCGCCTGAATTAATCTAGTATTACTTTTTTCTACATTAATTTTAGCTCTATTCACTCTGGCTTTTGATTGATTTCTATTAAAAATAGGAATATTTAAACTCAACCCAACACTATATCCTAAATTATCTTCTAACTGAGTTCCAAATCCATTTGATATTGTTGAAAAACCTGAAGGACTAGTTACATCTACAATCGTTCTTACATCTTTTTGCCCTTGTGCATGTTGATATGAAGTCCCAACACTTGCACTTGCGCTCAATGTTGGCATATAGGCTCCTTTTGCTATTTCTACATTATACTCTGCATCATCTATACTCAATTGAGCACTTTTAATTTCCGGTCTATTTTCTGATGCTGTTTTGTAAATATCCTCTGTATTATTATACAACAAAGCAACTGAAGTAATATCTAAATCAATATTCTGAATATCAAACCCTATATGAGTAATTTGCAATAACTGCGCTAAACTTAATAACGCAAGGTCTATGCTATTTTGTGCATTTACATAACTTTGTTGATCTGTTGCTAATTGTGCTTTTACTTCAGACAAATCTGCAATAGCTCTAACTCCAGCATCAACTAATTTTTGAATTTGAGTTAATTGTTGTTCAGTTACTTTAATTTTATCATCAGCAATTCTTAATGTTTCATTATTAAACAATACGTTTAAATAACTATTAACTACATTTAAAGAAATATCATCCTTCAAAATAGACAATTGTAATTTACTTGATTCTAAACCTAATTTTGACTGTTTATACGTATTTGTATTTTGGAAACCGTTAAAAATAGTAAGCCCTGTATTAACTCCAAAGTTATTCCCTCTACTATCACTAGCTACACGTCCTCCATTTTGATCTATATAAGATCCAAAATTAAAATTTTGAGAAGCTGACGCATTTACATTTGGTAAAAAATTCCCTTTTGCAGTCCTAATATTTTCTATCGCCAATTCAGAATCTAATTCTGATTGCTTAACCGATATATTATTCTCTAAAGCATAATTAACACATTCTTGTAAGCTCCATTTCTTTTCTTGTGAAAAGGACAAAATTGTGAATGTAAAAGTTAAAATAAATATGATTTTTTTCATTTGTATTTTTCTTGAATTATTAGTCTTCATCTTCTTCCTCATCATTATTATCTTTTGAAGCTTTATTCCATACTTTAATTTTATCAGTATCTTTTAAACCATCAGTAATTTCAACATTAATACCATCAGATATCCCTAACTTCACATCTACTTTTTTAAATTTCTGGTCACCAGTTTCAACTTCTACAAATGGTTTTTCAGTAATTCTGTTAAACTGTAATAAAGATTCTTTTATAGAAAACACTGAATCTTTCTTTTCTAATTCAATCTCTGCATTGGCACTATATCCCGCTCTTACATAAGTATCTTTATCAATAGTCACATCCGCTTTTATAGTAAACTGAACTGCTCCAGATTCTTCTTTACCTTTAGGCGCCACAAAAGTTAATTTTGCAGGAAAATCCTTATCTTCAATTGCCCCAAGTTTAATAATAATTTCTCTTCCTTCTTTTAACTTACCTACTTCTGCTTCATCAACCTTACCTTCAAATATCATTTTACTCATATCAGCAATGGTAGCAATCGTAGTTCCTGCATTAAACGTATTACTTTCAATTACCTGATTTCCTTCACGTACTGGAATCTCCAATATTGTACCTGAAATTTGAGCTATAATATTTGTATTTGCAGCACTTCCAGCTCCAGCTGCAGATCCCTTCTTAATAATTTGAAAGTCTGTCTGACTTTGATTTAAACTTTGTCTAGATTGATTATATGCTAATTCACTATTTTCAAAATCTTGTTTAGAAATAACTCCTTTATCAAATAGCGTTTTATTTCTATCATATAATGTCTTAGAATTATCAAAAGATAATTTTGCAGAACGAACTCTACTTTGAGAACTTGCTAAATTTTGTGCATTAGGTACTACTCTAATACGCGCAATTAAATCTCCTTTTTTAACAATATCTCCTTCTTCAACTAATATTTCTGATACAATACCCGAAATTTGAGGTTTCAATTCTACTTCTTCTTCAGGATTTACTTTACCTGTTGCTACTGTTTTAGTAACAATACTAGTTTTAAATGGCGACTCAGTTTTGTATTCTATTGCAGTTTTTGAATTTTTATCTGCAAAAAAACTCATAACCATTACTAACAAAGCAATTCCTATGACTACGAATATTATTTTAAGTGTTTTATTCATTTTGTTTGATTTACTAATTCTTATTTTAATTGATTGTTTTTATGTCTGTTTATTTTATTCTTCTCTTAATGCATCAATAGGTTTTACACTAGTTGCTTTATGTGCTGGAATCATCCCTATTAAGGTCCCAAATATTATTAATATCGCTAAAGCCATCCAAACTATTGGGATAGATACTGATGCATTAACCAACATCGCATCTTCCCCTTTCCCAAGAGCAAAATCCATAGCAATTAATATTAATCCTCCTGAAATAATCCCTGCTAATCCAGCTACTAAAGTCAATAACACCGCTTCTAAAATTATCTGACGTTTTATTTCAAACGGGGTTGCTCCTAATGCACGCCTAATTCCAATTTCTTTAGTACGCTCCTTAACAGTTATTAATAAAATGTTACCAATTGCAAAAACTCCAGCTATCAAAGTTGCAATCCCAACAAACCAAGTTAAAAATTGCATCCCTGTTAAGAATCCTGTTGCCTTTTTAAACTCTTTTCCTAAATTAAAACTACCAAAAGCACGTTTATCTTCTGGATGCACTTTATTTAAATTCTTTAAAATAAGTTTTGCATCCAATTCTATTTGCTTGATATCATATTCTGGCTTTCCAGTAACCATCATCCAACCAATTTCTTCTCCTTTATTATAAATTTGTTGAAACGTAGTAAATGGAATATGAATATCCGTTGAAGGTCCACCCATACTACTGGACTTAAATATCCCTCCTACTTTAAAATTGATGCTATTTATTTGAATGTATTGTCCAATTGCATCTTCATCTTTTTTAAACAACTGTTTGTATATATCCTCAGAAATAAATGCCATTTTTTTACGCTCATCAATATCCTTTTGATTGATAAACCTACCATGAATTAATTTCTTTTTTTGAACTTTGTCCAATAAAGGATAATCACCTGCTATACCGTAATCACCTGATTGAAAACCACGAATTACCCTGCCATTAGTCTGATTTCTAGGCACAACAAACTCAATCCCTTCTACTTCAGACTCAACAATTTTTGCGTCATTTAAAGTTAGTCTAACCAGCTTTCCTTCTTGAAACCCTTTAAAAGGCTTATTTGTATACTGCCCCCAAATAAAAACTGAATTGGTAGCAAAATCACCAAACATCCTATTGAATTTATTTTCCATTCCTCTAGCAGAACCTAACAACCATATCAATAGTAAAATACCCCACCAAACACCAATCATAGTTACTATGGTACGGAATTTATTCTTACGTAAGCTATCGTATATCTCTTGCCAAGTATCGCGTTCTATTAAAAATCGTATCATACTATTCGTCTCTTAATGCTATAATTGGTTTTATTTTTGAAGCTCTTTTAGCTGGTACATATCCTGCAATTGCTCCTGCTATAATTAATACAATAGTTGCACTAACTATTAAAGATGTACTCACACTTGGTTTTTTTATAAAATATTCTTCTAACCCATCTCCTATTAGCGCTAGAGTCCCCATTCCTACAACAAGTCCTAAATAACCAGCAAAAGCTGTTACTAAAACAGACTCATACATAATCAAACGAACGATAGATTTTGGCGTAGCTCCTAAGGCTTTTCGTATCCCTAATTCCTTAGTACGTTCTTTCACCACAAAAATCATAATATTAGCTATTCCAACTATTCCCGCTATTAATGTCCCCATTCCTATAACCAAAATCAGTATTCCTAAAACAGTTGTCATTTGATTTACTTCACTTGACCTACTTGCTATATCAAACAAACGTATAGCACGTTGATCATCTGGAGCGACATTAAACCTCTTTTTTAGTTTCTCTTCAATAGTTGCACTAAATGCAATTGCCTCCTCAGATTTCATTTCTGGATTATGAGTCAAGTTAATTTGATTGACATGATCCGTATTTCCATAAACTTGCTGGGCTGTAGAAACTGGTAAATAAATAATTCGCTCTTCATTATCTCCTCCATCATCTTTATAAATCCCTACTACTTTGTAAGAAATTCCACCTAAGTTAATATACTTTCCTAAAGCAGTAGTTTTAGTAAACAAGTCCTCATCAACTAATCTACCAATTACTGCAACTTTAGTTTTTTCCTGAATATCTTTTGTAGAAATATACCTTCCTTCATATACCAATGTTTTCTCCAAATATTGATGATCAGGATGTACTGCTCTTATATCATATACATTTTTTTCATTCTTATAAGATGCTGGTAAATTTTTATAAATTCTTGAAGTAATATATTGCACTTTATCCCCAAATCCTTCTTTTAAATATGTGTAGTCTTCATTTTTAAATTGAATAACCCTTCCGGTTTTAAAACCTTTATAAGGTTGTGTTGTACGACCTGATCTTATAAAAATTGAATTATGAGCATCATCTTTAAACAGGTCATTAAACGTGTTTTCTAACCCATTAGCAATCCCAAATAACAAGGTAAATAATAAAATAGCAAAAGAAACTGTAAACCCCGAAAGTAAACTTCGAAGCTTATTTTTACTCATGCTTTGAAATATTTCTCGCCAAAGCCCTAAATCAAACATATTGTGAAGCTCTAACTTGTTCTACATAACTATCTTCCATAATAACTCCATCTTTTAAACGAACAATACGTTTACACATATTGGCTATATCTTCTTCATGCGTTACTATTAATATTGTTTTTCCTTCATCATTCAGTTCTTGAATGAAGTCCATTATTTCATAAGATGTTTTTGTATCCAATGCTCCTGTAGGCTCATCTGCAAGCAATAGCTTTGGTTGTGCTGCTAATGCCCTTGCAATAGCTACACGCTGTTTTTGACCTCCAGATAATTCATTTGGTAAATGTTTAGCCCAATCAGTCAAACCAACTTTCCCTAAATGAAACATTGCTTTTTCAAAGCGTTCTTTTCTGTTTACACCTTGATAATATAGTGGTAAAGAAACATTTTCAACAGCGTTTTTATAATTGATTAAATTAAAAGACTGAAAAATAAACCCTAAAAATTTATTACGATATACAGCTGCTTTCTTCTCATTAAGGTTTTTAATTGGAACATTATCTAAAATATATTCACCTTCGTCTGCTTCATCAAGCATCCCGATTATATTTAATAAAGTAGATTTCCCAGATCCTGATGACCCCATAATAGCAACCAACTCTCCTTCTTTTACAGAAAGATCAATTCCTTTTAATACATGTAAAGAATCCTTCCCTATAGGATAAGACTTGTGCAATTTTTTGATTTCTAACATTTGATTGATGAGTTAGTAAGTTTTGTAAAAATATTTCCACCCTAATATAGAGTGAGAATCACTTTTACTATTGATTCAGTTATAAGACTATCGTATTACTGATTTGTTACACTTGAAATGTGAAAAAGATGTTAATTATTTAAACTTAACAAAATAGTCTACACCACCTATATATATTATTTTAACGAAAAAAAAGCGACTAGATTTACATTTGTATTTCTAGTCGCTCTGAAATATATATTTCTAAGCTAAGTTAATTCAGGTCATTAATTTCTCCTATTTCAGTTATTTTTTTATCAATTAACGCTATATATGTTCTTAAATATCTAGGATTATTTTCTACTTTTAAATCCAAAAACCAATATCTATGGTCAACACCATCTTGATACTCTAAATAAAGACCTCCCCAATCTCCTGCATCAGGAGTACCATAAGTTATTAATTTTGATTTTAAAAGTTCTAGTGGGAAGTTAGGTAATATATCACTTGTATTAATTTTATCAGCTCCTATAAAATTAGTAAACTTACCTTGATAGAAAGTTCCCGAAGCTGGATACATATCTAAAGTATCTTCTAATAACGTAACATCTATTAGCTTAAATACATCAATACAACCTTTCCCTAAACACTTTCCATAATACCTTCCAAAGGTTATTGTTGGGCCTCTGTTTACAAATTCACTTGTGTCCTTCGCTGTAATTTCAATAGTTTTATCTGGGTTTTCTATAAATAAGTCTTCTTCATTTTCACACGAATTAAATAGCAACACAACAAATATAACTGATAAAAATAGTTTGAGATTTTTCATAATATATAGATTTACGGGTTAAACAGCCTTGCATCACATACTATAAAACTTAAAAATAAACATTACATATCATCAAACATTAAACTATGTGATCGTAATTTTGGGAAGAGAGTGCAAGTTACGAAATAAACAACTAACAATCTATATAACAGCTACTTATAATTTTGTCTAATAAAAAAAATAAGTGCTTACAATAAACTAAAAATTACTTCTTTTTTTTATTAAAACTTCTATATATAAAAAACCCAACAAGAGCCACCAAAACGTATGGCACCGCCATTAAGTAGACTATTCCGTCATTTACACTTTCGGCTAAAGAATTGTCATCCATACCCTCTAGCTGAGCTCTACACATAGCGCATTGTGCATTTGAAAAAAAAGAAAACATCAAAAAAGAGATAGTGAAAAAAATCTTTTTCATAATATAATTATATATAATAAGGTGATATCATAAAGTAAACAACTACACCAGTAATTGCAACATACAACCAAAGTGGGAATGTAATTTTTGCAATTTTCTTATGGCTATCAAATCTTTGAGTTAACGCTTTTACATAGGTAATTAACACCAACGGAATTACGGCAATTGACAACAGTATATGTGTTATCAAAATGAAGTAATATATATATTTGATTACTCCTTCACCTCCAAATTTTGTTGATTCAGATGTCATGTGATATCCTATATACAATACCAAAAAACAAACAGACAATGCAATGGCTAACTTCATTAAACGTTCATGAACTACTTTATTTCCTTTTTTAATCATCACTACTGCAGCAACCAATACAATAGCTGTAAAACCATTTATGGCAGCGTAAATAGGTGGTAAGAATGTTAATGGTTCTACATCAAATCCTAATTTCTTTAAATTAACCCCGAACAACGCCGCAACAGCTAATGGAATTACAATAGATAATATCCATATCCATTTATTATATTTCTCTTCAGTAGTGTTTCTCGTACTCATTTGTTTATTTTTTTTAGTGCGACATCTATATTGACAAATTACTAGGCCTTAATAAAAAAATCAATATTCAAAATAATATGTTTAATAAACCTATCGACACTGTTTAATGTGATTTCTCCTAAAGTTGAAATGACAAAATCATTATCTAGAAACCATCTTATTCCTTTAGCAATTTTAAAATATCTTGTTTTAATTCTGTCAATTGATGATGTGAGGTACCTATCACCTCTCCTAATTCATCTTTACTATCTTCAGTAATCCCTCTGTAGCACAAAATAGGATTACCATGCTCATCTTTTCTTGAACGAATGAAACCATTTTTATCAACTAACGCAAACATGCCTGAATGCTCAAATCCACCTGGAGCTTTATCTTCCATAGCTGCATACAAGTTAAATCCTTGATTAGCTAGCTTCATAATATCATCATGATTACCCGTAAGCATTTGCCAGTTTTTAGATTTGATACCATGTGTTTTTTTATACTCTTTTAAAATTGATGGAGTATCATATGCTGGATTTATCGTAAAAGAGGCTATTGCAAAATCATCTAAATCACCAAATTTATCTTCAATTTGCAACATACTTTGAGTCATAATAGGACAGATAGTTGGACAGGTAGTAAAAAAGAATTCTACTACATATACTTTATTTTCAAAAAATGAACTTCCCAACTCAAGGCTATCTTGATTTCTAAAATTAAACTCAGGTACTTTAGAAAACTTTACTAACCCAGAATCCAAATTAGCAGGCTCGACCCCTTTTTTTACCTTATTTAACCTATTAACATCAGTAATAGTGTTATTTGATATGCGATCGATGATTTTCGGAACAGCAAATATTCCAAAAACCAAAATAATAAATGTTATTCCTATGTATGATTTATTTCCCTTCATCCTTTTGATTAATTTTTAAAAAAGAATCTCTTCTGTTAATCTTATAATTACTCTTTAATGCTGCATTATACTCAAACAACAACACAGTAACATCATTATCCATTTTTTTATGTAAAATCGAAACTGCAGTTGCATCATATCCTTTGTATAATCTTAACTCTTTATCATCCGCACAACGCAAACTTTGCTCTTTGTCAATTATAAAAACATAATTAGTCCCTAAGTTTTCATCTAAAGATTCAGATAAGTTTAGCGAATAATACACTTCTTTAATTGCTTTTGGTACCCCAAAGGCAAACTGCCACTTATTAATTTCCGCATAACGGGAAAGCTCTACAATAATTTCTTCTACTTGTGATTCAGTTCCAGTAGGAAGTAACATTAGCATTTGAAAATCTTCATCAGAACTATGAATCCCTTTGTAGATTTCTTCGTGCAAATTATATACATTTATCTTTCTGTTGGTTAAATCTGATCCTAGAAAACCTAAAACCGTCAGCCTATCTTTTAACTGAACCTGTTCACCTTTTAGATTTTTAAAAGCAGAGACTTCTTTTACATTTTTAGAAACTACTGGCAATGCAGAAAAATTATAAACTCCTGTTGCAAAGAAAAGGTAGATAATAATCGGGCAAACAAACAAAAGTCCTAGGATAATATTTTTTTTATTCAAAACAAATCTTTTATCCACTAATGGAATTAATTATAAAAACAAATTGCAATTACAGAATGTAATTGAGCTATTCAAACTACATACTTAATCAATAATATTTTAAAACACAAAAATAAAAAAGACGGTTAAAATAACCGTCTTTTTTATTATAAATATGTATTCATCTACTAAAAATCTCTAGTGACAAATGATGATGTCATAATTTCGTAAATATAACCACCTTCTATCAAAACGATAAAAGAAAGATATAGTATTAAAAATACTCCAGTCCACACAACTGCACGTCTGAACCATTTTGCTTCACCATCCATATGCATGAATGCCCACGTAATATAATATGCTTTGTAAACAGTTAAGATAATGAAAATCCAGTTTAAAATTTTCATCCCTACTATTCTGTTCTGAACTAATGATTCAGGCTTGATAAGTCCCAAAACAACTTCAAAAATTGTTACTGCAGATAATAACCAAAATACCATCCATATTTTACTGATGTTATTTTTTGGTTTTAATAGTCCGAAAAAGAAAGGTTGTACTTCTTGTGCCATTGCTATGCTTTTAAATCGTTATCTATTTTATAATGCTATATCCTAATCAAATTATACTAAGTAGAAGAAGGTAAATA
>Ga0209291_1000610_pt1 | contig 33780 bp, 27 predicted proteins | sample GOMGulsemesocosm_FD_184633 | JGI IMG/M metagenome (GOLD analysis project Ga0209291, IMG submission 184633) | Methane-oxidizing microbial communities from mesocosms in the Gulf of Mexico - GOM9B Gulf of Mexico (SPAdes) (version 2) | ecosystem: Environmental > Aquatic > Marine > Cold seeps...
GGAAGCGTTGGTTGTTAAAGCATGAAGGCATCTTGTTAACAAATGACACTAGCGATGATGGACTAGGTATGCAGCAAGTGATTAAGTACCGCCAAGCAAAAACTCAGTTTCTGAAATAACGGCTATTTAAGGGGCCGTGTACAGAGTACTAACCTTGGTTAACCATTTTTTGTTATTGGTTAGTTGTGTTGTTTTTTAATGGCTCATATTAAGGCGTTTCACCGTTGACATTATTATATGAAAAATAATGTGAGACCGCCAATATCGCTTGTCTGAATGTGTCTAGCGGCTTTTTTGTTCATTTAAGCTGATTGATATTTTAGCCGGCTAAATAACGTTTGCCACTGAGCTATATTCATTGGTCATAATATTGTTAACCAGTTCTTAATGGCGGTGATTATAGGGCTGTTTATATTAACTATCTCGGTGTCTTGAAGAATAACTGACGGTGCTAAACCGGTATTAGCTACTGGTATTGAACATATATCGATACTTATAAGTTATTGTTATTTAAATACTTATCGGAGTGTTGGCAGCCGGATATAAAGAAGGCCGCTTAAATCAGCGGCCTTCTATGCAAAGGGTAATCGTCAGTTATCTGATTAGTCGTTTACTTTGACTAGATTTGAGATTGAATATAAACCACGTTTTTCATTATTTTTGCGGCGTACTTCTTCTAACGATTTAGCTTCCTCTGTATCAAACAACGTGTTGATCAATCGGTTAAAGTGACTGTGCATCGCGGTGCGTGCTTTCGCTGAATCTCTTGCTTTAAGCGCAAGATAGATGGCGGTATGTTCAGCGAGGGTTTCTTTATTATCAGCACTACATACATTGGTGTAATCAGTGACGATATTAGTATTGGACGCGCGTAGTTCCCACAGGTTCTCTACCGATAATATCATCGCGCCATTGCGGGTGGCACCGGCAATAATTTGATGGAACATATAGTCTGCTTTCTCGACGTAACTCTGATCTTCCATCATTACTAATGTTTCGTGAAGCTGATCGAGTTCTTCATCAGTGATAGTCGTTGCTGCTATGGCGGCTACTTCGCCTTCAACTAAGGCTCTTGCTTGGGTTAGCTCAAAAGCATTAATTGACTGTTTTCTCAGATCTTGTGCTGAATTACCAAGTACATACACCCCAGAGCCAGTCTTCACTTCAACTTTCTCCCTGACTTCTAGCGCTATGATTGCCTCTCTGATTGTCGGCCGGCTAACTTTAAATTTTTCAGCAAGCTCTCTTTCTGGCGGCAAGCGGCTTAAAGGAGCATATTCTCCCCGATCAATTGAAGATTCGATGCTATCGACAATTGGCCAAAACATACGCCGGTTTTTCATAGTTCTTCCCTTACACACAATAATCATTATTACCAATTTGAAAATACATGATAGCCGCTTGCCGATAGCATAGCAAAATTATTATCCTATTTATTGGCGCTGAATAATGGTATTACTATTGCCATCATTGCCTGTAGCGTTATTGGTAATACATTTGGTAGGTGAGGCTGAGTAATTGGTAATAAGAATTGGTTGACTTGGTTTATTTTATTGGTTAGATTGGCCGTAGGGTCGAGTTACATTTTTTTAACAATTAAATAAACTATAAAAATGGAAGGGAGATGAAAGTGAAACTTAATAAAATAAGCATTGCATTAAAAAAGCATAGCAAAGCACTATTACCAACAAATATGCTCTATAAGACGGTTGCATTATCTTTGTTAGCAAGTCCTGTTTATGCAGAGGATGTTGCCAAAAAGGAAGCAGAGCAAGAAATTGAAGTGATTTCAGTGTCGGGCATGCAAGGCACGATGACACGCTCTCTTAACGAAAAGAAAAACACAACCGCCATTGTTGATGCTATCGCTGCTGCAGATTTTGGTGAATTACCGGGCTTATCACTTTCAGACATCATTGAAAACGTCTCTGGCGCTTCTGCTCACCGCTTAAAAGGTAGTCAGAATGAGATCTCTATCCGTGGTATCGGCTCTTATTGGGGGTATTCGACCTTTAATGGCCGTACGATCACTAATGCTGGTCCTGGTCGAGCGGTCAATTTCAAGAAATTCCCATCATCTCTCGTTGATAAAGTTGTTATTTATAAGACGCAACAAGCCGATCTAGTTGAAGGTGGTACGTCAGGCACTATCGATGTAAATTCTTTGCGTGCAGTTGATTATGGTAAAAATAGCACGACCGTTGAAGCAACGGGTATTTACAACACATACTATGAAGATCATACCTCATCACCATGGGGCAGTAAGTTTGTGCTCTCTACTGTGCAAAGTTGGGAAACTGAGAACGCTGGTAGTGTTGGTTTTACTTTCGGTGCTAGCCATTCAAACACGGCTAATCCAGAAGAGAATTTTGGTGGCAGCTCACAAATGGGTGTTTGTGCATTGCGTTTAGCCGATGGTACTGCACTGTCAGATAACGGTAATGATTGTACCAACAGTAGTTCTGATCAAGCGGTTAGTGCCGGTCGTGATGGCCGTACTCCAACGCCGGGTATTGATACAAATTTAGCCGATTATGATCCGAGTTCTATCTTCTATGTGCCAAATGATGTCTATTGGCGTACAGGTGAAGATGAAGATAAGCGTACTAATATCGTAACGACTTTCCAGTGGGTACCAAATGACCAACTCAATATTAACTTTGACTATGAGTATTCTCGCCTCGAGTATAACGAACAGCGGATGGAGTTTGGTTTAGACACGCGTCGTCGTAAATTAACCGACCACATTATTGCCGATGATCACACTCTATTGTATGCCAAAGGTGAAGCTCGACCACAAATCATGGGCGAAGCGCGTAGCCAAGTTGATGATTACAACGGCTTTGGCTTAAACGTCGAATACATGGCTAGCGAAGACCTAGAATTAAGCATCGATGCCTCATACTCTAAGTCTTATCGCTACCGTTTACGCCAGCGTAGTCGTTTCCGTTCAGAAGAGCGTTACCAATATGAGCTAGACTTTAGAGACCGTGAAGTTGCACAAATCACCTTTCTTGATGATAACCGTTTAGGTACTGGTGATGCTGGTTATGATGCATCAGAAGTATTTGATCCGACCAATATCCAGTCTTTTGTACATGACGGTACGGCGTGGGCAGACTATCGCCGTTCAAATGACGAACGTGAAGATGATATCTTTGCGGTTAACTTTGACGCTAACTACACCTTGGATAATGAAATATTTTCGTCGATTAAGGCTGGTATTCGTTATTCTAGCGAACATTTGATTGATGAAACAAGCAATGATGTTTCATTGCTTTTAACCGACGGCAGTCAGCGTAATGGCTCAACCGATACTGATAACAATGATTGGGATGACGATAATCCAGCGGCTCATATTGCGTTGACTAGTGGTATCGTTGAAAACTGTGTTAATGACCATGAAAACGGTAACTTGTTTGACGATCAATCCGGTGGCGGAGCAGGGGATTATGTTACTTACGATTCAAAATGTCTGATCGGCCAAATGCTTGGTCAAGTACCTGGTAACGAAGGTAGTACCGACTTTTATGATATCGGCGAGTTAGATGATAAACGCAGTGGTGGTGACCGTGATATTACCGAGAAAATCTTAGCCGCCTATATCATGGCTGACATCGATACGCATATCGGTGATATGCCAGTGCGCGGTAATGTGGGTCTACGTGTAGTGAAAACAGACACTAACTCAACCGGTTGGGGTGATAAGGTCTATATCACTACCAATGATGATGGCACGTTTGAAGCCGATACTAACGTTACCGGTGAGATCGAAGTACTGACCTTAGATTCTAGTTACACCAAATATTTACCAAGCTTGAATCTAACATTTGAAGTAACCGATGAATGGTATGTTAAAACTGCTGCTTATCGTGCGATGTCACGTTTTCAGTTAAATGCGATGTCATCGGGCGTAGGCTACGATGTATGTGATACGACAGATGATTCAATTTGTGATGAAAACACCAACACAGATTACAGCCAAGTCGTGCAAGGTGGTGATGCCAGTGGTAATCACATGAACCCATACATGTCATCTAACTTCGACGTGTCTATCGAATATTATCCAAGCAGTGATGCAGCCATTACGTTAGGCATGTATTACAAAAACTTTACCGGTGGCTATGATCAAGTTACTGAGAGTCGTGATATTACGGTTTCACTCGATGGTGTTGATACGACATACGCGAACGTTAGTCATTCGACACAACAAACCTCAGACAAGAGCTCTACGATTAAAGGGTTTGAGATTACGGCGCAAAAACATTTTGTTGAGCTGCCAGAACCTTTTAATGGCTTAGGCGCAAAAATCGCTTATAACTATGCCGATTCTAGCTTTGTGACACCTGAAGTGGGTAGCCCAGGCATTGTTCCTGACGCAAACCTGTTTGGTTTCTCTAAGAATGTAGCGTCTGGCTCTGTGTATTGGGAAGGGGATGCCTTGTCATTACGTTTGATGTATAAGCATCGTTCGAAGTACTTCCAACCAAACAATCTACCGTTTCCAACGCGTTCACATCGCTATGTGCAAGCGGCAAATTACTTAGATTTTGCGGCGAAATACAAAATAAGCAGTGATTTGTCGGTGTCGTTAAAGGCACTTAACTTAACTGACCAAGCGCAAGTGATGACACGTGGTAATGATACTACTATCGCGGATTACTCTCGCTCTGGCCCTAAGGTATTCTTAGGTGCTAAATATAAGTTTTAGCCTTACCTAATGCACCTACTCCCAATTTGGGGGTAGGTGTTTTTTGCGTTATTTAAATAAGAGTAAGATATGTATTTAACTAAACAGTTTTCAGCATGGCCTTCAATGTTGTTATGTGCCTTAATCACGCTCTCACTTTGTCATGATGTTAATGCCAAAGAGTGGTTAGTGGATTCTCAGCAAGGCTATCAAGCGCTCGCAAAACAGCTGAAACCTGGTGACGTAGTCACATTGAAAAATGGTGTGTGGAATGATTTTGACTTGGTCTTTCAAGGGCAAGGGACATCGGAAAAACCGATCACACTAACCGCCCAAACCAAGGGCAAAGTTATTCTATCTGGCCAATCGAGCTTACGACTTGCGGGTAAGCATCTCGTCGTTTCAGGCTTGGTATTCAAAGATGGCTTTACGCCAAGTAATTCAGTCATTTCTTTTCGTCGTAATAAAAAGGAATTGGCTTACTATTCTCGGGTAACCGATGTTGTGATTGATAACTATAGCAATCCTGACAAACAAGAGTCGGATTATTGGGTCGCCTTATATGGCCAATATAATCGATTCGACCATAGTCACCTCGTGGGAAAACGCAATAAAGGCGTGACCATGGCGGTGCGCTTAGACACCAAACAAAGCCAACAAAATCACCATAGGATTGATCACAACTACTTTGGTCCTCGTCCTATCTTTGGTTCTAATGGCGGCGAAACGCTGCGCATCGGCACTAGTCATTATTCATTGACCGATTCGTTCACTATTGTTGAAAATAACTATTTTGACCGCTGTGATGGTGAAGTCGAGATAATCTCGGTGAAAGCAGGCAAGAACCAATTGCGCAACAATGTATTTTTTGAATCACGTGGCACATTAACCCTGCGTCATGGCAATGGAAATCTGGTTGAGAATAATGTGTTTTTTGGTAATGGCGTTGACCATACCGGCGGTATTCGCGTGATTAATAAGGATCAAATTGTTCGTAATAACTATTTAGAGGGCCTGACTGGTTATCGTTTTGGTAGTGGCTTGACCGTGATGAATGGTGTGCCAAATTCATCAATCAACCGCTATCATCAAGTGGATAATGCGTTAATTGAACACAATAGTTTGATCAATGTCGCACATATCCAATTAGCCGCAGGCAGCGATGCAGAGCGCAGTGCAGCGCCTATTCGTAGCCAAATGCAACACAATCTTGTTGTGATCCAATCTAAAGTTCAACCTTTTAGCTTCTTTGATGACATTAGTGGGATTTCGTTTAATCAAAATGTCAGTAACGTTGCGGTTGATAGCAAGCTGGCGTCAGGCTTTAGCCACGAAAACGTTATGCTAACTCGCGCGGACAACGGTTTATATTATCCTCCATCGACAATCAAGCAGGGCGTGAGCCGCGACTTGAAGGTAATAGATAGAGCGCAAACAGGCGTGAGTTGGTATCCAAAAAGTGCGCTAAATATCGCCTTCTCATCGGGAAAAACCATCAAGATTAAGGCCGATGGTGATGCCCTCATTCTGGCGATTAAAAATGCCAGCGCTGGTGATGTATTGGTGTTGAGTGATGGAAATTATGATATTCGAAAGCTGGTCAGTATCGATAAACCATTGAGCATCGTTGCCGATAGTCCTTTAGCAGCAAGATTGACCTTTGAGCGTTCAACCCTATTTGAAATCGCTGATGGCGGCAGCTTGTTGCTAGATGGCTTGCACATTAGCGGCGCTAATAGCCCCGATTCGACTGGCAATACCTTAATTCGAACGAAAAAGTGGGGCATGCTCAAAAATTATCGCTTCGTGATGCGCAATAGCGCTATCGAAGACTTGAACATCAACCATTCATTCCATGTCTTTGACTCGGGTCTTGGCGCATTTGCCGACCAGATTGAATTGACCAATAACACCTTCACGAATGTTAGCGGTGATGTCTTGCGTTTAAATAAGGAAATTGAAGACCTTGGCATATATAACGCAGAATACGTGGTGATTCATAACAATACGTTTAGCGCCATTAGTGGTGCACTGGTTAACCTTTACCGTGGCGGTAGCGATGAAAGTACCTTTGGACCGCATTTAACCATGACTAAAAATGTGTTAAATGATGTTGGATTAGGTAAACGTAATAAGCACCGTTCTAGCGTATATTTGCATGGCGTTCAGGTGAGTCATATTGACGGTAATGTATTTGAGCATGGTGCAGGACTGAGGATTGAGCATACCGTAGGAGAACCAGTAACCTACGTGACAAACAATCGATTAGTACAGACACCTAAGATTGCGGTTAAAGAACTTCGTTCAAGTGGCCAACACACTGCCACTTTACTTAATAACAAAAGCCAATAATGGGAAAGGTAACTTCATTGAAAACACAAAAAATGAGTAGTATGTCGCTATCAACATTGATGGGATTAGCATTAACAGCAGTATTATCAATGTTGCTAATCACTAATGCGCATGCAGGCAGTCATCCGCAATTAGTCATCAACGCACAAGATGTCCAGGACATGCGAGTAGCGATTAAGTTACCCGGTCAATTTCAAGACAAATTTGTTGCTCAGCAACGTGATGTCGACGCCCAAATACTGCAACAAATTGATGTACCGATTCCTAAAGATGGCGGTGGCGGTATCACGCACGAGCGTCACAAAGCGAACTATAAGTTAATGTATAACGCTGGTGTGTTGTATCAATTAACGCAGGACAAAAAATACGCGAACTACGTGAAGGAAATGCTGTTCGAGTACGCGAAAATGTACCCAACATTACCGCTTCATCCAAAGCGTAAGAGTCGTAATGAAGGAAAACTCTTTTGGCAGGGTTTAAATGAAGCTGTGTGGTTGGTGTATACCATTCAGGGCTATGACTTTATTTATGACGCACTGACAAGCAAAGAGCGTAAAGTGATTGAGCAAGGCATCATTCGCCCAGTGGCATTGTTTTTATCACAAGAGTCGCCGCATACCTTTAATAAGGTGCATAATCATGGCACGTGGGCCACTGCGGCGGTTGGAATGACGGGTTACGTCATCGATGAGCAAGATTGGGTAGAAAAGGCGTTATACGACCTTGAGAAATCGGGTAAAGGTGGTTTTTTAAAGCAACTTGATGAGTTGTTTTCGCCACAAGGTTATTATAACGAAGGGCCATATTATCAACGCTATGCGTTGATGCCATTTGTGACCTTCGCTAAAGCAATTGAGGTTAACGAACCGCAACGTAAGATATTTGAATATCGCGATGGTGTGTTGTTAAAGGCAATTGATACCACCATTCAGCTCAGTTACAACGGTCTATTCTTCCCAATTAATGACGCAATCAAGGATAAAGGGATCGACACCATTGAATTGGTTAATGGCGTCACAATTGCCTATGGCTTGACGAAAAATGCTGGTTTGCTCGATATCGCGCAGCGTCAAAATAATATTATCTTAACCGGCGATGGCCTAAAAGTTGCTCAAGGCATTGCTGCTGGCAAGACTAAACCTTACGTCTTTAAAACATTGGCGTTAGGTGACGGTAAAAATGCTGACCAAGGCGCGTTAGTTATCATGCGTAAGCAAGACAAGCATCAACAGGCGCTGGTATTTAAAGCGACAGCACAAGGGCTAGGTCATGGCCATTTCGATAAATTAAGCTGGTTATTCTTCGACCATGGCAATGAGATTGTGTCAGATTATGGTGCGGCGCGTTATCTAAATATTGAAGCTAAGTATGGCGGTCGCTATTTGCCAGAAAACAAATCGTATGCCCATCAGACGGTGGCGCACAATACGCTGGTTGTCGATCAAACAAGCCATTTCAAAGGTATCACTAAAGTTGGCAATCGCAACCATCCAACATTATTGTTTTTCGCTCAACAAGCGCAAGGGACTGTGTCGGCTGCAATGATCGATACTGCATATCAAGGGGTTGAGTTTACCCGCACCATGGGCTTAATTAATGTGCCAAGCCTGAGCAAACCTTTGGCCATTGATATTGTTGAGGCGCGTTCGAGTAAGGAACACCAGTATGACTTACCGCTCCATTATAAAGGTCAATTGATTGAAACCAATTTTGCAATAACCACTAGTCTTAATCAGTTATCAAGTCTTGGCAACGCCAATGGCTATCAACATTTATGGCTTAAAGGACGGGCCGCGCCAACAACGCCACTTATGCAAATCACCTGGTTAAATGATAATGGCCAATTCTATAGCCACAGTTCAGTAAGCAGTAATAACACGCAGGTGTTATTTACTCAGCTCGGTGCCAATGATCCAAACTTTAATTTACGCCAAGAAAGTGCGTTTATATTACGTACTGATGGCGCTAAAAATCACCGCGTGCTATCGGTATTGGAATCACATGGTGAGTACAATCCATCAAAAGAGTTTACAGTCTCAGCCCGCACCATGGTGAAAGACTTATCGTATCAAAAAACCGATGGTAATCATCTTATTGAGCTAACACTCAACGATGGTAAACATTATTTATTAGCGATTAAATCAGATGATAAGTCGCCAACCACATTTATTTTTAAGGGTCAAAACTATAGCGCAAAACAGCGCTTTAAGTTATTTGATCTAACAGCGCAGTAGGAGTTTTTATGAGTCAGAGTGAACATTTTTCATATACCAATGAAACGGAAATAATCGACCTTGGTGGCGGTTTAAAACGTCAAATGCTAGGTTACAACAACGAGCTAATGGCGGTTAAAATTTGGTTTGACAAAGGCGCAGAGGGTTATGTGCATGCCCATCGTCATTCCCAAGTGAGTTTAGTCGTGGAAGGTGAGTTTCATGTCAATGTTAATGGCGTGATTAAGATATTAAAAGCAGGCGACAGCTTCTTTGTGCCACCACATGTTGATCACGGCGCTGTATGTCCAACGGGTGGGGTGTTAATTGACACCTTTAGTCCGCCACGTGAAGACTTTTTAGAGGAATAACAAGATGAAAATGCAAAGATTAAGATGGCTGATCATTACGCTAGTCGCCATCGCGACGATTATTAACTACATTGACCGTACAGCGCTGTCGGTGATGTGGCCTGAAATAGCGAAAGATTTAGGGATGGATAATCACGATTACGCCAATATCATGAGTGTGTTCCTTATCGCTTATGCCGTAGGTCAAGCGGTGTTTGGTAAGGTATTTGACGCGTTAGGAACACGCGTTGGCTTCTTGCTGTCTATCGTGGTGTGGTCGGTATCGATAGCGCTCCATGCAGTAGCTTCGTCAATCGCTTCATTTAGCCTATTTCGTATTTTACTTGGTTTTGGTGAAGCGGGTAACTGGCCTGGCGCGACCAAGGCAAATGCCGAGTGGTTTCCAATAAAAGAGCGCGCACTAGCGCAAGGGATCTTCGGCGCTGGCGCGTCAATCGGTAGTATTATCGCACCGCCATTAATCGCGTTTTTATATGCATTCTTTGGCTGGCAAGCAACCTTTATCATCGTTGCAAGCTTTGGTTTTGTTTGGCTGGTTCCTTGGCTTGTTATCTATAAATGTGGCCCTGACGCGCATCCATGGATCACCGAAGAAGAACGTGAATATATCCTCAGTGGTCAAAAGACCGAACAAGTTGATACCGCCGCTGTAGAAGACGAATATGTACCGACTTATCGTGAATTGTTGAGTCATCGTCAAAGTTGGGGCGTTATTTTTGCACGCTTCTTTATGGAACCTATTTGGTGGCTATTTGTTGCTTGGTTACCGTTATATTTAAATGATAAATTTGGCTTTAATGTTAAAGAAATCGGGGCATCTGCTTGGATCCCTTACGTTGGCGCCGCACTTGGTGCATTGTTTGGTGGTTGGTTGTCGGGTCGTTTTATTAAAAACGGTTGGACGGTTAACAAGTCTCGTCGTACTGTTATCACATTGGGCGCATGCTTCATGCTGCCAGCGTTATTGGCGACTACAGTGGCAAATACTCCAATGTTAGCGATGGGACTAATAGCCGTTATCTTATTTGGTTTTCAAGTGTCAATTAATAACGTTCAAACACTGCCAAGTGACTTCTTCTCTGGTAAAAGTGTTGCATCATTGGCGGGGCTAAGCGGCGCGATTGGTGTCATTAGCGTTATTGGTGCTATTCAATTAGTGCCTATTATCACCAACGATGGTACCTACTATCCTCCTTTCTTCATTCTTGGAGCATCACTCGTGCCACTCATGCTGATAGCAGTATGGTTTATCGCGGGTCCGATTAAACCTGTTAAAAAGAAAACTCAGGCGCTAGACTCGCTCGAAACCGTTGAAGAAAAGGCTTAATCGGATGAAAAATATATTTCTGTTAGGCGAATGTATGGTGGAGCTGATGGAAACCTCCGCCAATACCATGAGTCAATCATTTGCCGGTGATGTCTTTAATACGGCGGTTTACCTAAAGCGTGTCTTCCCCGAGATTGGCACGCACTTGGTCACGGCAGTAGGGCAAGATCATTTTAGCGCCGGGATGGTAGAGTTGTTTGCCAAAGAAAAGATTGGTTGCGATTTGGTCTTTCAATCGTTGAACAAGATCCCTGGCTTATATTCGATTAAGACGGATAGCGATGGTGAACGTAGTTTTACTTACTGGCGCGAAAATTCAGCCGCACGTGAGGTGATGAACTACATCAATCAAGCGGTGATATCTAAGCTGTCCAAGGGTGATATGCTTTTTTTCTCAGGGATATCGTTGGCGGTTATACGACCAGAAGACCGTGGTTTATTCTGGTCTTTGATCGAACAGCTTAAAAGCGCTGGTGTCCAGATTGTGTTTGACCCGAACTATCGTGCCCGGATGTGGGAAAGTAAGCTTCAAGCGCAGACACAATTTGAACTTGCCTTTAAATATGCCGATGTGGCATTGCCAGGTGTAGATGATTTTGAGCAGCTTTATGGCTTAACAACGGCAGAGCAAGTACACCTGTTCTGTCAGCCATTTAAATTTGATGAGTTACTAATCAAAAATGGCGAGCAAGGGATCATGTGTGATATCGCAGGCGACATTTCTCATTTTGATATTACTCCAGTGACCAATGTTGTTGATACGACGTCGGCGGGCGATTCATTTAATGGTGTTTATTTAGGTGCAAGAGCCCAAGGTTACGAGTTATCTAAAGCGCTTGAATTGGCATCTGCTGCTGCAGGCTTTGTTATTCAGTATAAGGGCGCAATTGTTCCTGCTGATTTGTTTAAGGCGTTTATCAATCAGCAACCACAACTGATTGCTTAACCGATTTTAAAACGCCAGACTGTTGGTGATGAATGTTAGTTGAAGGGTATTTATCCTTTAACTAACATTTGTTTCGATATTCTGGCGTTCTTTTAGTTTTTTCTTTCCCAATATGGCACATCGCCAAAATGCTGATTAAAGTAATCGATAAACGCACGAACCTTCGGCGCGAGTAGGCGAGAGCTTGGGTAGACAGCCCAAATAGCAGTGTCAGTCTCTAACGGATAATCGGGTAAGATTTCCACCAATTGCCCTTGACGTAAATGCTCATAGACACTCCATTGTGAGTTAACCGTGATCCCCAAACCATTGATGCAGGCGTCACGTACTGCCTCGCCGTTGTCGGTTCGAAAGTTACCTTTGGCATGTACATTAATTTTATCTTTACCGTCTTTAAAGCACCAAGTTTCTAGCCCTAATAACGTTATGCACTGATGTTTCGTCAACTCTTTGGGATGTTTGGGCAGGCCATTTTGTGCGATGTATTGTGGTGAAGCACATAAAATACGCCGATCGGGCGCGAGTTTTCGTGCGACCAGAGTTGAATCTTTTAATTGTGAGTTTCGTATCGCGATATCGAAGCCGCCTTCGACCAAATCAACGATGGTATCGGACAACTTCAAGTCAATGCGTAAGTCTCGATAGCGCACTAAAAATTGAGTGAGGGCGGGCAAAAGGTGCATCCGACCAAACGAAGCCGGCGCCGCAATGCGCAATGTCCCTTGCGGTAATAAACTTCCTGCGCCGACTGATGCCCGGGCTGCTTCTACGCTCGCTAATACATCTTCGGCATGTGGCAAAAAGGCTTTTCCTTCTTCTGTTAACGCTATCTTTCGAGTCGTACGATGAATTAATCGCACGCCGAGACTATCCTCTAACTTGCTGATGTGCGAACTAGCAACAGCTGGTGAAAGCCCGAGCTCAGCGCCTGCCGCGCTAATATTAAAGGTGACAGCGATACGCGTAAATAATTTTAGGTATTCAATATTCATTATTATCAACCAAAACGAGAAAGTGATTCGTTATTGTGCGGTATTATCATTTAAAATGCTAGGTAATATAATTATCCCAACTTAACCGAAGAGAGAATTTATCCATGAAAGCAATGATTGTAAAAAACTATGGCAGTGAAGATGTATTTGAAACCGCTCACATAGAGCAACCAAAAGCTATAGCTGGTCATGTTATCGTTAAAATCGCGGCGACTAGTGTCAATACTGTTGATACGATGATCCGATTGATGGGCAAAGACTTGCCTTTATCACCAGATCTTCCAGCAGTACTTGGCATGGATTTTTCAGGAACCGTCACCGAAGTTGGCGCTGGTGTTAATGATTATAACGTTGGTGATGAAGTCTATGGTTGTGCCGGTGGGTTAGCGGATTTGCAAGGAACATTAGCCGAATATATGTTGGCCGATGCTCGCCTAATTGCCCGTAAACCGAAAAACCTGTCGATGCGTGAAGCCGCTGCGCTACCATTGGTCGCAATCACCGCTTATGAAGGGCTTATTCGCGCTAACATTAGTGAAGGAAAGAAAGTCTTAGTTCACGGTGGTTCTGGTGGTGTTGGCCACGTAGCCTTACAATTAGCCAATCATTTTGGTGCCGATGTATTCGCCACTGGTGGTGGTGATACGCAATTGGCCCTGATCGAAAAGTTAGGTGCAACAGCGATCAATTACAAGCGCGAAGCGGTTAGTGATTATGTTCAAACACATACTGATGGCGCTGGTTTTGATATAGTATTTGACTCAGTGGGTGGTGAAAATATGCTTAATTCATTTGAAGCCGCTGCGCTAAATGGCCAAGTTGCCTCAACGGTATCAATGGTCGAGCTCGATCTATCTACCGCACACTTTAAAGGATTGTCATTGCATGTCGTATTTATGCTGATCCCAATGCTTCATAACTATAAGCGTGAAGAACATGCTCATGTACTAGCTCAGTTAACCAATATTGTAGAAGCGGGTGGTTTAACGCCAGTGCTAGATGAGCAACGTTTTACACTTGAGGAAGTTGGCAAAGCACATGCACGCCTTTCAAGCGGTCAAGGGTTGGGCAAAGTTGTCATTGAGCTTTAATTTTTAATGGCATCACTTTGAATCAATCTACGCCGCAGTAGTAAGTGTTAGTACCAACACCAACATTAATACTTGCTACACTCTATCATCGAACAACAAGGAAACGATAATGAGCAAAACTATTTTACTAACAGGTGCCACCGACGGTATTGGCTTGGCGACAGCTCGATTATTAGTATCACAAGGGCATAACTTGCTGGTACATGGTCGCAGTGGTGATAAACTCGCTGGTGTTGTTAAGGAGCTCAGTGCAATTAATAACGGCGTTTCCATTAGCGGATATATCGCTGATCTTTCCTCTTTTAGTGATATCACGGCGATGATTGACGCGATAAAATCAGAATACACCCAGTTAGATGTTGTTATTAATAATGCCGGTGTGCTTAAGCTGCCTAAGTCGCTAACCAGCGATGGTATCGATGCGCGATTTATGGTGAACACCATCGCGCCCTATATCCTGACGCAACAATTAACCACATTGCTAAGCCCAAGTAGCAGAGTGATTAACTTATCATCGGCGGCACAAGCGCCGGTCGATGTTGACTTGATGACCAATGGTAGTGTGTTAGCCGATATGGATGCTTACGCTCAGAGTAAGCTTGCTATTACGATGTGGACGCGCAACCTTGCTAAGAAAAAACTGACTAATAGCCCGGTGTACATCGCGCTAAATCCGGGTTCACTGTTAGGCAGTAAAATGGTGAAGGAAGGTTTTGGAATTGCTGGTGGTGATTTAAGCGTTGGTGCCAATATTATCGTTGCATTAAGCGTTGAACTCGATGTCAGTGATAAATCTGGGCTATATTTTGATAATGACAAAGGGGCATTTGGCGCCGCTCACCCACAAGCCAATGATGATGAGCAATGCCAATTATTAGTCGATGGTATCGAACATATTATTGCCAAATTTTCAGCGTGAAATAAGGAATACCCCCGTTTTTGAGTTATGGCTGTTTTGCTTGCCACAGTTCGATCGGGTTACCATCAGGATCGTGTAATCGGGCAAAGCTGCCATTTGGATACGCTTGCGGGTCTCGCACGGCGGCGATGCCGGCTTCGTTTAACTGAGCTATCATGGCGTCAAGATCGCGCACCCGAAAATTTATCATCCATTGCTGTGTTGCTTGGCCAAAATATTCACTATCTTGGGCAAAGGGTGCAAATACTGTTTCACCAGCTTGCTGTTGCCACACCTCTTGGTTGTATGCTGTTGGTGCGATGTTAATGCCAAGATGTTTGTCATACCAAGCGCTTAATGCCGCAGGGTCTTGAGATTTAAAAAATAAGCCGCCAATACCTAATACTTTTTCCATAATGATTCTCAGTATTTTATCTAGACATTTAGCTTAGCATGTAATGTGGCGTTAGGCCTCTAAACCTCCAAAGCGAGAAATTTAAGGCTTTTTATCCAGTTTTGTAGCTTAGTAGCGATGACCGGAAAGCGTTTTTCTATTCGGCGCACTTCACGCAGTAATTCATTTTTCAGGCTGGGATTATATTGATCGTTGATTACTGTTCCGATCAACAAAGCCTGTACTTTATTAAGTTGATTAATGGTATTGCCGAGTGCGGTATTGGTGGTTTTTCCTGCTAGTACCGCTAATAATGTACCATCGCAGGCGCTGGCGATATATTCTGGTGGCAGGTTTGCGCCATTTGTTAAGCTCATCGGCGAGGTATCGATTAGGACATTATCGTAGTCTTTAAGCCAATCTTGAATGTGATCTTGCAACACGCCTGGTTCACGCAGTCCTAACACTAGTTTTCGCTCTACAGGCACTGAAATTATTGCTAATTCATCACTACTACTTATTTGCGGGAGTGACGTTGGCGAGGGCAGTGCATCGATCAAATTGTCATTGCTGTTGTGTTTTGTTAGCGCGCTTAACGCTGGATTATAGATATTAAAATCCACCACTAGTGTTTTTCTTCCCGCTAAAACATTGCGCTTAGCGAGACTGATAATGATTGAACTGACTCCTTCGCCTGGCGAGGTAGATACCACCGCCAGAGACTTGATGTCACGGGCGAGGGTCGCGGCGTAAATATGTTCTAATTCAATATAATGCTCTGGAATATTTATCATTATGGTGCTCCTTTACAACAGGCCGAGTAGTGACGCTAAAGAAACCAATTCAAAGACGTCTCGCAATCCTGAACGCGCCTTAGACAGGGTGCTGTTACGTTGGTCTGGGACATATATTGTATCGCCGACACGGATCACCGGAAGCGCTGCAAAATCAGCTGTTTTAGCAAAACTTGCCAAATCAAATTCTTGCGCTTGGCTGCGACAACAAGAGAGATTTACTACGGTGATTTTTTCAATGTAGGCACTCGCTGTGGTGCCGCCGGCTTGCGCTAGTAAGTCAAGAATAGTCATGGTGTCGTCATAGGTGTAACGACCGGGTTTATTGACTGAGCCGAGGATACGCACTGTCATTTCTTTTGGCTTTTCTAGCCATTGACGATCACGCTCAGGGACATAAATAGTATCGCCAGGCTTAACGTGTGGTAGTAAATTTTCATCGCCAGTTTCAAAGTAAAGCGCGAGATTTAACTTGGTCACACGTGCTCGTTTTGAACCGCGATGGCTGATCCGGATATTACGAATATCAGCTTTTCCGGTTGGACCATCGGCCGCCGCGAGGATATCAAGAAAATTCATTTGGTCGGTAAACATGTATCGACCTGGCGCGTTAACTTGACCAAAGACGTAGATCGACTTTTCAGAGGCTTGTCTTACCCATTGCGCTTTATTGTCACTAGGGTCTCTTGGTAAATCATGAATACGGACAGTTGCGCCGCCGCGAATGATTGGTAATGTCGACTCACTTTTACCTTCGCGAATAAACTTATCTAAATTAAAGGTATAGTGTCTAAACTTGCCATTTAAATCATGAGACATTACGTCGATATTAGCGGTGTCAGCACGCGAAGTTGGACCACCGACGTGAGCGATTAAGTCGATAAGCGACATTTCATTAGCCCACTCATAACGACCCGGTCTAACCACTTCTCCAATGACGCGAACGGCGCGTTTTGGCGATATCTTTAACCATGACTTTTCATTCATGTCGGTTTTTTCAGGAACGAATATCGCATCACCAGCACTTATTTTAGGCAGACCGCTATCACCGATCCCGTGCGTGTAGCCAGTGAGGTCAAATGAGGTAACAGTGCCATCACCTTTGATGATCTTAATCTGTCTTGATTCAGCAAAGCGTGTTGGACCACCAGCATTGGCGAGTATGTCCATGAAAGTTGAGTCTTCTTTTCCCTCAAATGCACCAGGTTTAAATACTTCACCCATGACATAAACGACATTGTTTCCCGCTTTTATTTCTTCTTCTTGGCGTGGCACAAAGATAGTGGTTCCTGGGTTAATGGCCGGTAACATGTTGGTGTCACCGCTATCCAAATAGCGCTTTAAATTAAATAGTACGGGCTCGCCTTTGGTAATGACTCGGATTTGTTCAACGCCAGCATAACGTGTTACACCGCCGGCTTTCATTAGAAATTCAATAAGATTGTTGTCGGCGTCAAATGAGAACGTACCTTGTTGATGCACTTCGCCGAACACTTTAATTGCGTGACGATCGGTTGCATCACCACCCGCCGCGATCTTGGCTGGGTCAAATTCTACTTCGATGTTACCAATCATCGGAGAAGAAGGGACAAAGAGGGTATCTAATGGTGTTAGGTTAGGCAAAATACCACTGTCACCACTGTCTAAATATTGTTTGTAGTTAAATACTTGGGTGTTGTCGTTTGAACGTAATTGCAGTTTGTCTAATTGTGCGCCAGATCGTAGGCCACCTGCGGCTTGCAAAGCCATTTGGACGTTAGCATTGGCGGGTAATATGACTTTTCCTGGTTTTTCTACATAGCCCATTACATGGACAATAAGACGCTTTTGAGCAATGAATACACTAAATCCAGTGAGGTCTCTAAAGACAGGGCTTAATGCTTGAGATAACACACTTGTAAGTTCAGCTTCATTGAAATGGAGTACTGTTATTTCACCCACTTCAGGTAAGTTGATGGCGCCGTCAATGTTGACATTAAAGTCTTTATTTAAGCTCGGTTCGCCCGGTAGTGCAATGTGAATTTTATCGCCGAGTTGAATTTGGTATTCACCAAAAGCGTTAAACGAACAGATACACAATATGATGATGATAAATTTAGCCATGACTTTAGCTCCTTTAAATGACCTTGCTTAAAATTATTGTAATTGGTCTGATTCCGATTCATTCGCTGTCTCAATTAATTCAATACTGACACGACGGTTAATTAAGCGATTTTCTGACATGTTTCCTGCAACTAACGGCTCATTACTACCTAAAGAGGCAATATCTATTCGACTTTCCGCAATGCCCATTATCTGGATGTAACGACCAACTTGTTCGGCACGTTTCTTAGACAGGACTAAATTGTCTTGGGGATCACCTGTATTGTCGGCATGTCCAGTGATTAGAAGGCGGTAATCTTCTAATTTTGCAATAAGCTCTACCGCTTTGCCCAAACGGACTACAAATTTTGGATTAAGTGAGTAAGAGCCCACCGCGAATTGGTTATCAATGTTAAGTAACGTTGCAATTTTTTTACCGATGTCGCCAGGGGATGTCAAAGGCGATGTTTTTGCGAGTGTGCAGGCTTTATGCTTGCTAACATATTGGATCTGACGTTCGAGGCGGTCAAGTAAACGGCGTTGAATGACGATGTCATTAGCGGCATCAAAAAGCAGACCGCCTTTGAGTTCATTACCAATGCGTAGCTCTCGTGTTTGAGCTTGAACGACGGTTGCTGGAAAACAAAGCTCTGCGCCTTCTAACACTAAGATATCTAAGTGCTGGGTAAGCAGTGTGTAATCAAAGCGCAAACCATGCTCTTGTCCTAGTGGTTGATCTGCTTCAACAACATAGCGTTGTTCACCACTATTACTCATACGGTTTACCGCTGATAAAACAGAACATCCTTGTGAAAGCAGCACCAAACAAGCACTGACTAAAATGTGTTGATATTTCATGAGTAGGCCTCGTTTTGTTATTTGTATTGAGTTATTGGCAAACTTATTATGACGACCAAGTAACGGGCATGTTGCGATGGATCCGTAGCATTTTTATTAATGACTTTGGCTGACCATGAACACCAATTAATGACAATGAAAAGCCACGATTGCGCATTCTTTTATATAGAAACACAATGGCACCAATGCCAGAAGAGTCGATGAGATCAACATGATGCAGGTCTAAAATCATTTTTGGTGACTGAGATTGCTCTAGGTTGGCAAATTTTCCTTGAATCGTTCTAACGCCATGAGAATCCATGTCGCCAAAGAAAGTAACCACGAGTTGTTCGTTTTGAGCTAGATGAGTTTGTAACATCATAACAATTACCTTTATTGTGAGAGGGACTATAAAGGTAATTGCAGAAAGTGAGCCAACTATGATATTTATTGTAAGGTGTTGAATATTATCTATTTAATGTTTTGTGTTTTAATTTGTTATAGACGTAGTCCATTCGAATTTTCAAATTGCAACGCAAGATAAAACTACTGACCACGTCCCGTAACCATCACTAAGACTGTTTTAATCATGATGTGCAAATCCATTCTTAACCATTGCGCAGGAGTGAACAGTGATAATGCATAGCTATGATCGTAGCCCAATTTGGTGCGAACATCGTCAATGCAGGTGTCATAGCCTTGGTTAACTTGGGCGAGTCCGGTGATCCCTGGTTGAATGTAAACAGTACGCTCAGCAAAGAATGGGATTTCACGCTCCAATCTTTCATAAAACTCAGGGCGCTCAGGTCGTGGGCCAACTAGTGACATATCACCACGCAGAACATTGACGAGTTGAGGTAATTCATCAAGGCGGGTTTTGCGAAGAAAATTTCCCAGCGGCGTGATCCGGCTGTCATTTGCACTGGCCAACACCGCTCCGCTAGCTTGCTCGGCATTATTGATCATCGTTCTAAATTTATACATCGTAAAAAACTCGACGTATGTTGGGCTGGCTAAACCGATACGTTGTTGCGAAAACAGCACCGGGCCACGGCTACTACATTTGATGGTTAGCGCTGTAACAAGCATTACAGGTGCTAGTGTTAATAATAAGATGCTAGCGATAACAATATCGATTGCACGTTTAAAGAATTTGATGGTTGGGTTGATAGTATAAATATTCATAATAATGTCCTTTTAATTGCAGTTAATGACTACATTTTCCAACGATGAGATAACGAATACAGCCAACTAAATTTGCGCAATAGCCGCTGACTAAGTAATAAACGGTTTGCCAAATCTTATTCGGGTGGCGAGGTTTGACCATAAAGAATAAGGCGACCGAGAGATACAATGCTGTTTGCACTATTGCAGCCATGGTGAAAAATGGGTTAGTGGCACTTAAGCATATGCTACCAGCCCAAGCCCCAATTAGGACTAATGGCATAAATACTCGTAACGCCTTGCCAGAAGCAAAGCTAAACGCGACGCCACGGTATTTAGGACTAAGTAAGCCTTTAAAGCGGATCAGTTGTTGTAAATTACCTGCCGCGATACGTTGACGGCGATGTAAATCCAACTGATCGGATGCATGTTCCAGTTCTATCGCATTAATTGTTGGCACGTAGATGGCTCGAAATCCTTGTTCGACAACTGCCATCGCAATAACGAAATCATCATTTATAACCTGGCTATCGAGGGGTAAGAATAGTTCGCGTCTAATAAGGTAGAATGCGCCATGAGCCCCGATGATAGAGCTTAGTTGGGCTTCACGTGCCTTGACATCACTTTGGTAATCCCAATAGGCTTTCTCACCACTAGAACCAGGATTCGCCAATAAATAGTGACCGGTGACCAGCCCAACGTCGGGGTCGCAAAACGCCTGATTTGCTTGGATGAGAGCATCGATAGATATTAGCGCTGAGACATCGCTCATCGCGATAATGTCGCTGCTAAGTTGTGGCAGTAAGGAATTAATGACTGCTACCTTGCCGCGGTTGGTCGAAAACTCAATAATCTTAGTGTTGAGGTTACGACAGTTTTGCTCCGCTAAGGTTTGCTTTGCCACTAAAGCCGTTCGATCGGTGCAGCCATCACACGCAATGATGACCGTTAATAGGTTACTTGGGTAATCAAGTATCGCTAGGTTACGTATTTTCTCTGCAATATATTTTTGTTCATTATAAGCCGGAATAACAATGGTTATCTTCGCTAACGCCGCGGTTCTTAGAACATTAACATCGGACACGGTGGTTTTTTTAGTTAAACCTTTTAATAGCAAAGGATAACCAACGTGATGATAAATAATCAGTAACATGCAGCCTAGGGTTAGGGTCATTATGATCATATTACTCTCCTTGCATTATCGGTAACGTGTTAAGAAAAAATCAGTTTTGTGTAAGCATTGGCCATGCCCTGAATATTGCGATGTTGAAAAATAAACTGACGTGGATTAACTGGATTACTACGCGATATCATGGTTTCAATCGCACCAACTAACTGCGCTACATTATCATGCTCTACCAATAAGCCGGTTGCTTGGCACAATGCCTCGGCACTACCACCGACATTGGTAATAAGAGCCGGGATGCCACATGCTTGCGCTTCCATTGGTGAAAGAGGCAGTCCTTCATTACGTGATGGAAGACAAAAAAGGTCAAGTGATTGGTAAAAACTTGTCATGTCATTAATTGGGCCGAGGAAATGCACCTGTTGCTCTAAGTTTAATCGTGCGACTTGCTCTTTTAGCTGCTGCTCACAGCTGCCACCACCGGCGATGGCTAGATGTATTGTAGAGGAGAAATGTGCCATCGCGTCAATTAATACGTCTTGGCCTTTAACGGTTTCTAAACGACCGGCCGTACCAATTAAGACCACGCCAGTGGGCAAATCAAGTTCATTGCGAGAATAATTACGATTACCAGGGACAAATTTACCGATATCGATTCCGTTGTGGATTAGCGTGACATCATGGTGGTTTAACGAACTCTTTATTTGATCGGCAACAGCGATAGCATCGGCAACCATTATAGGTTTCATGAGCATCAATAAACGCTTTTGCAGACGGCGCTGCTTAAGATTGTTTAAATGCCACGCATCATGCTCAGTGTGGACATGCTTGTCGATATGGGCGAGCTTAGCGGCGAGACCGCCATAAAGTAACGGCCCAATATGATGACTGTGTATTGCGCATACATCATATTGCTTAAACAGTTTATGCAACTGCCATAGCGTGCTCCAACTAAAACCACTAGGCTTATTAAGAAATACCAGCTGGCTACTCACGTCCGCTAAGATTGGCCATTTCTCAATCGCTTCTTCTTTAGTACCCTCTAGGCTAAAAATAATAGTCTTAAAAGGCTGATATTTTGACAGCGCTAGTACGATGGTTTCAATACCGCCTGGGCGTAGATGTTGCACAACTTGGGCAACGATTTTCTGACTATGACGTGACATAATATTGCTCCTTTATCCTAGGGGTGGAATACGGCTGATAACCGGTACACACGACAGTATTTCAAGTTCATCGCGGCGAAATATGCGGTTGTCAGTGATGGCGAAAAGTACGGCCAATCCACTACCAAGTAGTAATCCAGCCACCAAGCCCGATAAGACATAAAGCGCTAACGGGAAGTTACTTGGTCCTGCTGGTGTGTAGGGTAAGTCAATTATTTTGACCCGTTTGTTTTGCTCAAAACTACCTAACGCTCTGGTCATTTGAGCCATTTCAAAGCGATGTAACAGCTCTTCGTATAATTCCTGCTTAATGTTTAAATCACGTTCTAATTTAGTGATCTGTTGTTCGTCTGCGCCAAAATTGGCTGCGTTCTTTTCGAAGGTTTCAATCATTTCGGACAGTGAACTTATTTCTTCACTTAAAAACTGTAATTTTGAGCGCGCTTCTTGTAGTTTTTCCAATTGAGTGACTAATAGTGGTTGGGTAGAGTGACCCTTTGTAACAGTAAGTGAGCTCACTAAATCCCACAATTGACTTGAATCAAGCGCCTGTGGTTTTTGCTCTAATAGTTGTTGGCGTTCTTGTTCTAAGCTATTTATTTCACGTAATGTCGCTTGAACTTTTGAATGCTTCTCGGTGTAGCGCGCTTTTAATAGCGCCAGAGTGCCACGTAATTGAATGATCTTTTCTTCAAGTTTACCGATAATAGGGTTGGTTTTTGACAATTGCATGTTCAATCCCCCTAGGCTTTTTTCAACACCTGAACGTTGTGCCTTTTTCTGCGCTAAGTCGAGTTTTAGCTGCGCTATACGACTGATGTTTGCACTATAAAGCTGAGGTAAATTACGTGCGTTGCTATCTTTGAAATTGGCGAGGGCTTGCTCAGCTTCTTCTAATTCAAGATGACGTTGCTTGAGGTATTTTTCTAAAAATACCGCTGAATCTTTCATGCTTGAGCGCTCTGGTGCGAGTAACTGTTCAACGAAGTGACTACTAACGGTTTGTAGCATTGTCGCCATTCCTTCAGATGATGGCGCTTGGTAATCAATTCGAATCAGATCTTTACCCGCCATTGTCATCGACAATGAACTTGATAATTTAGCGATGATATATTCATACTCATCGCCAGGGGTCGACTCATTCACTAAACCTTGCTCTCGTGCTACCGCGCCTAGAATATGGCGAGAATGAAGCAGGGTTTGCAGTGAATCTAAGCGCTCTTTTAGCATCGATGAAACGGCAAAATCCTCAAGGAATGGGTTCATTTTCGCGGTTTCCTGAATCAGCATACTGGTATGCGATTTATATTGTTTAGCGGTTGTTAATCCGATAATTAAACCAACTATTGGCAGGATAATTAATGGCGCAATAATCAAGTAACGACGGCGCCATGCCGCAATGCAAATATAGAGCAGTTGATATGATAAGTCGTTCATAGATGCTCCAACAATCCGTTGATTTTCGCGGCGCGCGCCTGCCATGTTTGATCTGCAACAGCATTTGGTCTGCGTGCATCACAGTCCTGCTGATGGGTAATTGTTGTTAGTGCCTTGACCATCTGTGATGCGCTTTCGACAACACTGATTAGCGATTGATAAGGTTTTAGCGCAGGAAAAGGGGTACTAATAACGGGGCGTCCGGCGGCTAAATATTCGCGTAGTTTAAACGGATTACAGGCTTTGATTTGGCTGTTATCCCGAAATGGCAACAATGATGCTTGCCAATGCTGACTGTAGCGTGGAAGTTCATCGTGCGGTTTACTGCCTAGAAAATAGACATTGGGAAAAATTTTCAATTGCGTCACATCGACATCGACGCTACCAATAAAAACAAAGTTCCAATGTGGCATCTGCGCAATGGTGTCATGAAGTAATTCAAGATCAAGCCAGCTTGAAATACTGCCGTAGTAGCCAGCAATCGGCTTATTGCTATTGGGTAAATCATTGGCTCGTGCCACTGGTTGATTAAACAGTTGGAAATCAACGCCGTGGGGTATTGTCACTGACGAGTGCTGACTAAATTTACGCGCGAGAACATCACTTGAAGTAATGATGAGATCGGCGCAGTTAATCAGTTGTTGTTCTCGCTGACTTACGGTTTCGTGATCTACACCCGCTAGGGCGTTAAAATCATCGCAGCAATAGTAGATCACAGCACGTTCATTCAATCGACCCACGATATCGACCGCTGTTGGCAATGAAATCCACAGTATTGGTGCATCGATTTGATGGCGCTTCATGATGCTTTTTAATTGATAGCTCATATAAAGCGCGGCGAATGCTCGTACAATTGCACTTTTTGGTGCTGGAATCGTTTTGATACTGGTGACGATAAATTGGCTATTTGTGGTGCCACTAACCGGTGCTGGATGAACTAGCTGGCACAGTTTGGTCCATACGCGTTTGATATCTTTAATTTGAGCACGTGGCTGGCGTAGGCCAATCGAGTTTACCCATATTACTTTACGGTCAATGCCGATATGGCTGATAAGTTGTTGAGTGCTGCTAGGTAAGCCGCCCCAATCTTCGCCAAATACCACTAAGTCTGGTTTACGCATAATGTGCTCCTTAGCTCTCGAGTCTTTTGACAACTACGGCAGGGACGCCGGCGGCTAAAACACCAGCGGGAATATCTTTGGTTACGACGCTGGCCGCGGCAATAATACTGCCTTTGCCGATGGTGACGCCAGCCATCACTGAGACGCCCGTTGCTAACCACACGTCATCTTCTAATGTGATATCCGCGACTTGGTCATCTGTTTCTGGTGCTCCAGCGGCGCGGTCCTGTGCATCGACAGGGTGACCTGGATAGCCTGCTAAGAAGGCGCGACCCGCAATTCTGACATTGTTACCAATGGTTACCTTGCGCCCGACAGCAATTGTAGTCATCCAGCCAATATCGACGTTGTTACCAACCGTTAAGGTCGGTGTGTTAACAGCGCATGCTCTGCCAGTAATGGTAGTTTGACCGGATATACGACATTGAGAGCCGATTGATAGTGATAATGGCCCTGCAAAATATGGTAATCCGCCGTAGAGATAAAGTTGTTTACCGCAGGTGTTGAGCTGTGATTTAAACATTGGCGTCCAATAGAAGACACGAGCGATGTAAGCGGCGGTGTTCATTACACTACGGTGGACGGTAAATATAATCGCGTAAACAAACAACGGTAGGGGTAAATCACCACAGCGAAGTGCTTTAAGGGTATTGAATATCCGTTTGATACTCGGGTTTTCGCTGTTTTTTAATCGTTGTTTAGCATGCTGGGCAAAGAGATTATTCATCGTGTTATTCCTTGTGCTGTTTGATTAACGGTGCTGTTTGCTAAGAGATTGCAGAAATGATGCCAAAACTAAAATATGATATATTACAATCGGTTATGGTTATTATGAGGTGGGTGATTTGTTTTTTTACGTAAAATGCGAATCGATTTGCAAAACGCTACTGTTTTGCAATATCCTGATCGCATAAAGCGGTTGATGCTAAGGGGAGGGAGGTGTCATTCGCTGTTTTTCTAACTGCGCCCAGCGTGATACAGCTAAGATAAGCGCCGCGAGAATATAGATCGGCCAGGTGAACCCTTGAGTTAAAAACGTGCCAGCGACGATTGTGCCAATAAGGCCAGCATAGACCGCCTGTGCGGTAGCTAGGATCGTCGCTGGTACATTATCGAGAGTCTTTAATAGCTCAATCGATTGATGTGCTTTACGTAATAGCATGATGGTGATGGTGACAAAAACGATTAGGCCGACGATGCCTGTTTCGGCGAGTACACCAAACCACGTGCTGTGGACTGCGTGGTTAAGGCCATCCCAATGGGGGCTATAAAAGAAGTAGTTCACATAAAAATTGTCGATGCCAACGCCGGTGAAAGGATTGTGTAGTGCCATGCCCCAGGCCGCTTGCCATGCAAAAAGACGCCCTTGCGCCGATTCATCAATCCCTTCTTCCGCGGAACCACCAGACGAGCGATCTGAGATGTCGGCAACAATATACAACACCGCTGCGCCTACGACTGCTAAGACCGAAAAAAGTAATCGATTGTTAAGCTTGCGATAAACAAACACCCCAAACACCGCCATAATACCGAGTAGCCCACCGCGACTTTGTGTGGCAAGCACCGCAAAAAAGAGTAATGGCACACTCACCAAACCTAACCAGCGCTGCCATTTTGAAATATTTGCGGTGGTCAGCAAACTTATTGAGAATGCTGCTGGAAACATCAGCACAAGTGCTAAATCATTTGGGTCGCCCAGCACAGAGCCTATCGCTCGTCCGATGGTCACTCTTGTTCCTTCGACAAGGCTAATACCATTGGCCTTATTCATTAAAGCAACGACAGCAACGACAGCCCCTGCACTCGTCAGTGCGGTACAGGCCAGTGAAAAGTCCCGCTTAGTGCGCGTTAGCCAGGTGATGGCATAAGTCATTAATGCGATCTTCCAATAAATCCCCTTAAAATAAGTCAAGGCTACGCCGCGATTACTGGCCATCAACACCCCAATAAACACTAATACAAAGAATATGCTAATGACGGTTAGCTCCCTGTTCCACCATAATTCAATTTTTCGAGTGATCGCGATATGCCACAACAGACTGGCGATGGCGCCTAAGGACAACATCAACGGGATCTTGAGCGGATACAACGCCGGTATGACTTCATGAATGCGGAAAAACGAAAAGATCACAAACAACAACACCAATTCAAACGGCAATGCCACCACTAACATCATCGCAATCGGCACAATAGCAAAGAGTAATGCCCATAACGGATGTGGCATCAGCCACCAGCTCACACTTAGCAGGGCGCATATTAACAACGCAATGCTAAGGTGAAGGCGATTGGTAAGGCGGTGCTGTGTGATTATGTCCATAAGACTAACCTAAGTGACGATTAAGTTTAACAACATCTTTTTTGAGGGTAAAAAACAAGGCGGCAATAGCGGCCATCGCGCTTAGTAAGCCCTCGATGTTGGTGGGAATGTATTGACTTAAACCAACCAAAGTAATGCCAAATGCAATGATAAGAACTAACGTTGTCTTATCATAAGGCAGTGGTAGTAATCGTTGGCTGACGCCAAAAAAGAGTAACGCTTTGGTCAAGTAAGCGACATTTAGGGCAACGACTACAGCGATAATTCCCCATTGTTCCATCCCAAGCCACATAGTGGTTAAACCGAGTGCCGCGCAGATGGTATTTATCACCAATTGCGTTATTGTCGAATCACCGGTGAAACAGCCGATGTTGACCAACTCACCAATCTCTTTAAATGCCATCGCTAGCACTAACCAAAGAACGTAATCAATCGCCTGATGATAGCTCGGCGCCAATAGCCAATGAATGAGGAAAGGGGAAACACACGACACGATGACCGCAACAGCCATCACCACCATAATTCCGATTGATATGTAATGAGCCGCTTGTTTGTTACCGTTTGATTGTTTGAGGACGGCCAAGCGTTTTGGTTGCCACCACATGCCAAACGGTTGAACGAGCAAGACTGTTGCAATGGCAAATTTCGCAGCAATACCGTAGATCGCGACATCACTCAATGGTCTAAATGCCGCCAATAACCAGCGATCAAAGCCCCCTAAGGTAAAGGCGATAAAACCACTGCCAACGATAGGAACGCTATAAATGAGAAACTGCTTAAATTGTTGGAATTTAAACACCATGCCGACATCAATAATCATTCTTACGCTTAAGATCAATGCTTGACCGACCCCGGCGATTAAACACGCTACTAAGACACCATCAACACCAAACCCCATGGTTAAGAACAGCACGATTAAAGATGCCTGGATTATTGTCCTAATGCTGGTGGCCAAGAAGAAAGGCAATACTTTATCGTTCATTCTCAGCCATGCGAGCGGGATAGCAATGGCGCCTTCGAGTGAAATAACAATAAGTACTAATCGTAATTGTAATAATGAGATGTCTACCGTGATATTGGCGATAACCGCAGGGGCAACAAACCAGGCGATGCTTAGAACTAATGCACCGGCCATCAGGGCCAGAGTCAATATACCAGCAGCGCCTTGTTTGTTTTTCTCATCACTCCCTTGACCTGATGCAAAACGAAATAACGTATGCTCGAGCCCGAGTCCGACTAAGATGCTACAGACAATCCCGATACTGGTTAACAGCTCTAATTGCCCGAATTGATTAGGTACCAAATAATGTGCGGTGATTGGCAGCATCAACAAAGATACACTTTTCATTAAGGCAATGCTCAGGCCATAAATAATCGAGTGCTTCATTGCCGGGTTTATTTTTTCAAGTAATTTAAGCATGGTGGTGCTCCTGTTTAAGGTGGTGTTATTGCATCACAATATTTCTTATTTTCTGGTAGGTCTTAGATGCCTTATATTGAGCGGATAGTTGTTGCCCACATTGGCCTATTCTCTTGATGTGTTTAGGGTTATTCGTTAGCTCTAGGACTTTTTCTGCCAGATCATGTAGATCGTTGGCATGATATTTTATGCAGTTCACATCATCGCAAAGGGTGCGGTCCCAATAAGCATTGTCTTGTGGAATTATCACGCAAAGTCCGGCCGCTAGTGCTTCAAGGATTGACAGTCCAAAGGGTTCATTTTGGCTCGTAGAGACGAAAATATTACAATTAGAGCGAATAGTGTTTAGGTCTGATGGTTGTAAGTGCCAGTAGAACTTTGGCAGAATAACCGGTGCTTTAGAGATTGACTGTGCCGTTGTTTTAGGCCGAATATAACAAATCTCGGTTACCGGTCGGATCGCCACTGGAATGGCTGAGATTGAGTTGATAAAAAAATCTAAGCCTTTCCACTTCAATAATGAGGCTGCCCACAGGATTTGCGGCGTGTGATATTGGCATTGAGTGGGCCACGCACGCTTGCAAATTCCGATATTTAACGGCTTAAAGCGGTATCCTCGTAATACTTTTTTAATGTCTGTTGTATTAAGCTTCTTGGCCAAGCACTTGGCCAAAGAATTGATACTACTAGGCAAGTAGAAAACAAAATGGGCGCGGATTAAACAGCGAGCGATAGTACCGGAACAAGCAACAGGACCATGGATCAGTTGGATAATCCGATATCCCATGAAATACCTCGCGAGATAAACAGATAGGTCCACCCCTGGCGTGGATGCGCCGATAACGACATCAACTTTGCCGTAGGCAATGCGTACCACTAGGATATGTAACGCAATGATAAAATGGCGTAGGAAGTAGAGTAGTCCGTGATCTTTAGTGGCAAGCCAGTCCGACTCGTGCAAAGCTAACTGTTGGAACTTACTATCCCAGCTCGTCGGATCATTGGTGATCACCGTGACGCGCTGGTTTGGTTGTGAGATCGTTGTGAGGAGCGTATTTGTGGCGACCTTAGAACCACCATTAAACGAAATTGCATCCAAGACAACGATATGTTTATTTTCCATCATAGTTCCTTCCTTTTAACACCCAGCGTTAGTCCGATTGCTTTTGCAATGAATTTAAAGCTAGCGTTAATCATCGCTTTAATTGAGTAATGACTTGTCCATGTCATTGCATGTGCAGGGTTATTTATTAACGTTAGATAGCGTTGCTGCATTGTTTGAACGTGTTGTGAGATTAAAAATAAGCGAGATATTCTTTGTTGTGCAGCTTGTCCAAATTGCTGGCGTAGATCTGGTCTGTAGAACATAAACTCAATCGCTTGAGCTATTTGTTGTGGCGACGGTACAGTGACCAGCAAGCCGCTATGTTGATGTTTTACCACGCTCGAGATGCCGCCAACATCAGGGGCAATCACCGGAATGCCATGCAATCCGGCTTCAGCTAATACTAAGCCAAAGACCTCTTCCTTCGCGCCAGAGACAAAAATATCTATGCCACTTTGTAACAATGCTGGCACGTCACCACGCTCACCCAGAAAGAATACTTGTTGATCAAGCGTTAGTGCATCGACTTGTTGCGCTAATTGTTGGCGAAAAGGGCCATCACCAACAATGATTAGTTTGGCTGAAACGCCTGCTTGCCGTACAAGTGCCAACGCTGAAATCAGAGTATCCATTCCTTTGCGCTCGATTAAAGAGCCAACGGACATTAAGATCAAATCATTATCCTCTAGTCCAAGGTGCTGGCGAATGTCTAGGCGTTCGTTGTTATTTAATTGAATGGGATCAATACCATTGGCAATAACACTGACACGATCAGGATTAATGCCGTCCTCAATATATTGTTCAACGACCGGTTGACTAACACCCACTAAATGCGAGACGTGATGTAATCCTAAGCTAAGACGGTCTCGCAGGGGATAGCGGCAATGTAGGTGGGCGACTAGCGGGATTTTAGTTTTGCGCGCCACAATATTAAGCCATTGGCAGGGCGCCCCACTGTTGCTATGAATAATCTTAATGTCATGAAACTGAACTAAAGAGAGGCCTTGAGTGATCAATGCTAAAAAACCCGAAAAGTCATATTTTGGTAGTAGCCACCCTAGTAGTAGCGGAAAGTCTTGTCTCGAGACATCGATGTCGAGTGCCTCAACATGTGACGCCAACTTTGCGCTGTTGCACCATACAATCGGCGTGAACTGCTCGCGATCAAGATGACTGAGTAAATCTAACAGGCAGCGTTCACTGCCTCTGATCCAATCTTGACCATAGTGAACATATAAAATAGTGATCGGTTTTTTAGTGTGCGTCATGGGAGTGCTCCACTAATTTCGGTTGTATTTGTTGATGAGCACAATGATTGTTCACCATCGCTTTGTTATAGCAATTGATGATCATTGGCATCGCGGCAACATCGCTAAACCCTTTAATGACGCTCTTTCTGGCAAGCCGAGAGCGGTTGAAGTTCAACTTTATTGAGCTACTTAACCACTGCCTTATGCCGAAACGCAATGACTTAAAATCGCCAAGTCGGATCAACCAACCATTGCTTCTGTCAATTAGCTTACTCAGCGCTCCAACGTTATAAGCACATACTGGTATACCATGGGCCATCGCTTCTAATGCCGCCATCGGTAGGCCTTCTTGCCGAGAGGGCATAATCAGAAGTCCAATCTTATGCCAATGTGAGTCCATTGAATCTTGATGACCATGGAATCTGACATTATCGCTTGCGATATCCTTTAACTCTTCCAACATTGGTCCATCACCATAGATATGAAATACTTGATGAGGAAAAAACGGTGCAAGTTTAATGAAAGTGTCTGGGCCTTTTTCGTGACTAAGACGACCAACAAAGGCGATGTTATTACCTGGGAAGCCTTGACGTTCGATCGCGACAAAGTTATTAACGATGGTTGCTTGATTTTTGATCCGGGCGTTAATGGGTGCACTGACCGCTATCAGTGCATGGGACAAGCACGCGCTAATGCGATCTATCGCGTCATAAAACCCAAGCTTTCCGCTAACAATTTCACCAGCGTGAAAGGTACTAACGATGGTTGTTTGGGTCAATAGTCTTGCAAGACGCGCATATATACCGGCTTTGTAACCATGGGTATGAACGATCCGTGGACGTTCCTGATACATAATAGATAATAATGAATATAGGCCGTGGGAGAGCACGCGATAGTTAATGTGTTCACGCTGAAATATTTCGCACATTGGATGAGTGCCATAACCTGCAATAAAGATTACTTCGACTTTAATATGATGTTTAATCAAACTTTTTGCCAACTGTAATACGTGAGTTTCAATTCCGCCATAACTACGGCTATCTAATAGCAGCCAAACTTGTTCATTGTGATTCATCATCAAGTGCTCGCTTTGGTTATTGGATTAGTATCTAGTCGTTTGCAAACTAAGTGCCAATATATAAATCGTTATAAAACAGTGGTTTGGTTATTTTAGGGGCGTTATTACTCGCGATATTTCTAATCGGCATTGCAATTTGCAACGAACAAAATGCTAAAAGACTAGACAAAGTCATCGTTCTTCGGAAATAATTGATATATGTGTAATGGCTAAGAGCTTGTAACGTATTGAAATGGCGCTATACAAGCTGTCGTCAACGTCATAGACACGTCACTGGGGTTACTCACGTAGTTACTAGTATTGTTAACGGATTAAGGAATAATCATGAACAGACTAAAACAACTAATTGTCATTGTTTGTAGCAGTTACTGCTTGATGTTAAATGCTGCTCAGTTACCAAGTTATCAACTCATTCTTGACGCTGATTTTAGTGGCACTAAAGCTTCTTCAGTGTCGATTGAACGGGGTATTAGAACGGCGCTCGCTGAGCAAAACAATAGTGCTGGTGGTTATCAATTGGAATTGGTATTACGAAACCACCATGGTAGTACCCCGCGTAGTAAGCGGCATTTAACTAAGATGGCCGAAAATCCTCAGGCGTTAGCGGTGTTCTCTGGTCTACATTCGCCGCCGCTATTGGCCAATCGTGCCTACATTAATAACAATCAATTGTTACTGCTTGATCCGTGGGCAGCGGCAAGTCCCATTACTCGGGGCAGCGAACAAGAAAATTGGATATTTCGTCTATCGGTAGACGACGCAAAAGCGGGCTATGTTATTGCCAATTCAGCGATTAAGGAGGGGTTTACTAAACCTTATTTATTGTTAGAAAAAACGGGCTGGGGCAAAGCTAATGATAAAACGATGGCAAAAGCGTTAAAAGCACTTAATATTGAACCTCACGGTGTTGGTTGGTTTAACTGGGGGATTGGTGTCCATGATGCGAAAATCAAACTAAGAAAAATCCATAAATCCGGCGCCGATGTTATATTTCTTGTCGCTAATGCCGCTGAAGGAAAAACATTTGCCGATGCGATTATAGCGCTGGAACATAAAGTACGGCTTCCTGTTCGTAGCCACTGGGGGATCACCGGTGGTGACTTCGTCAATCACATTGATGATTACTTAAAATCACCTCAACAGCTTCAGTTCATTCAAACTAAATTTTCGTTTAATTCAAGCAAGCAATCGGTATTAGGGCAACAAGTCCTTAGCGCAGCTAAGCAGTTATTTCCTGAGATTAAAACCGGTGCTGACATCAAGGCGCAAACCGGGTTTGTTCATGCGTATGATCTGACTAAAATCTTACTGAGCGCGATAAATCAAGCACAACTCACCGGTGAAGTCGTGACAGATAGGCGCGCAATACATCATGCGCTAGAGAATCTTGAGGATGAAGTCAATGGTTTAATAAAGCGTTATAGACGGCCATTCTCTGCAGTATCACCTACCAATCAAGATGGTCATGAGGCATTGTCATTACCTGATTATTTAATGGGATACTATGGTCAAGACAATAACGTAGTCTTATTGAAATAGTGAGTAGTAGGCGTACACAATGAAGAAAATAAACATTTCCTATGCATTAGCGCGATTCGTGTTTATTAGT
>Ga0209291_1000611_pt1 | contig 33759 bp, 21 predicted proteins | sample GOMGulsemesocosm_FD_184633 | JGI IMG/M metagenome (GOLD analysis project Ga0209291, IMG submission 184633) | Methane-oxidizing microbial communities from mesocosms in the Gulf of Mexico - GOM9B Gulf of Mexico (SPAdes) (version 2) | ecosystem: Environmental > Aquatic > Marine > Cold seeps...
CCATGGCCAACACCTGCATTGATAAATGGTTGCCAATTCCCTATTTCAGGTGTGTAGTAAAGCCCATCAAGCGTATATTGTGCGTTATCTACATCGCCAGAAGATCCGTCAATATCAGAGTTACCATAGAGGTAACTGACTTCTGCACCAAACTTCGGGCTAATAACGTATTCTCCACCAATAACCAATGCAGCGCCGTCTTCAACGCCTAGTTTTGAACCAAACATATGATAACCGACTGCGGGATTTAGATAAGTCGTTCCCGCCTTTTCAGCAAGAGCAGGTTGCACAGATGCGACCATAGCGCACATAATCAAACTTAATTTTCCATTTATATTTTTCATTAACCTCTCCTTGTGTTTAAACAATATTAACTAATAGGTATTGAAAGTACATGGTTTTATTTAAAAATATTTTAAATATAGCTAAGTATAAATCAAGTCAGATAAACGTGACGCCCTGTGTCACAAAACAGTGAATACTAGAGGATATAAATACCAATATTGAATAGAATAATGAGGATTAACGTTCACACACAATGTGACTAAGTCGCCATACTCATAGAATGAGTGAATTGCTACTCCAAAATACATATTTTAATGTCCGAAGGTAAACATGTGTTTAAGCATATAAAATTATATGTATAATAATCGCCATACGAACGTATTAAATAGCACAAGATGGACATTATGATTAGAAAATACTGTAAATTTTCGATAAGTAACCCAAAACTCCATAAGGTGCATATTGCCCTACTAGCGTGTGTTGTTTTTTATTCAGCATATGAGTTATTAGAAAATCAAAATTTGATATTTACTTTAGGTTTTGTGATCATCGTTCCATCATTATTTATACTTGCGAAGTCAGCTGAGTACGCTAGAAAATATTTTCCTTAACCGTTTTGTAGGACATCATTTAACACTACAACCTTCAACGGCATTTTCATTAGTAAGAAGACGAGCAAGGCAAGAAGACTGCTCCCCTTGCCTTTCAATTACATCGATTACTATTCAATTTTCTGCTATTTTAGCTAGCAGGTACCCAACGATAAAATACCGTTGACAGTGGTGGTAATGTTAACCGCACAGACTCGCGAAGTCCCTGACTCTGTACTTTTTCACTCTCAGCACTGCTTACCAGCGGATAATTACTGCCAGCGTAGCATTCAGCATCTGTATTTAATAACAGTTCATAACGACCTGTATTCGGTACACCGAGACGGAAATTATCTCTTGGTATTGGCGTAAAGTTACTGATCACCAAGATACGTTCGCCACTCTCACTAATACGTTCATGTGCTAACACACTTTCGCCTTTATTATCTTGTAAACGCCATTCAAAACCCGCAGGGTCGCAATCAAGTTGATACAGTGCAACTTCCGCCTGATACAACAGGTTCAAATCTGCAGTCAATTGTTGCACCCCCGCATTGTTGGCATGTTGTAGCAACCCCCAATCCAGTTGTCCATCATGGTTCCACTCTCGTGATTGCGCTATTTCAGCTCCCATGAAGTTAAGTTTTTTACCCGGTTGACCATACATATAACCCGTATAAGCACGTAAATTAGCGAATTTTTGCCATTCATCACCGGGCATTTTACCCAATAAAGAACCTTTACCGTAAACAACTTCATCGTGGGATAAGGCTAATACATAATTTTCACTAAATGCATAAACTAACGGGAACGTGATAGTATCGTGATGGTATTTACGGTTAATTGACTCTTCCTGCATGTAGTTTAAGCTATCGTGCATCCAGCCCATGTTCCATTTAAAACCAAACCCTAAACCACCTAAAAAAGTCGGTTTCGATACCCCAGGGTATGCCGTCGACTCTTCTGCAATCGTCATGGCATTAGGAAAATGGTTATAAATCTCTTCATTCATCCACTTTAATACCTTGATGGTATCGTAGTTATGATTGCCGCCATCGCAGTTAGGGATCCACTCGCCATCATTACGCGAATAATCCAGATACAGCATCGACGCGACAGCATCAACGCGGATACCATCCACATGGAATTGCTCTAACCAATACAAGCTATTCGACACTAAAAATCGCTGTACATGATCTTTACCACAGTCATAAATATAGCTGTGCCAATCTTGGTGCCAACCACGTTTCGGATCAGGATCATTAAATAATGCCGTGCCATCAAACTGCGCTAAACCGTGATCATCTTCAGGAAAATGCGCAGGCACCCAATCGATGATAACGCCAAGTCCCGCTTGATGGCACTGATCAACGAAAAACTTAAAATCATCAGGGTGACCAAAACGACTAGTCGGGGCGAATAGTCCAATCGGCTGATAACCCCAAGAACCATAGAACGGATGCTCAGAGATTGGCATCAATTCAACATGGGTATAATGCATTTTTTGCAGATACGGAATCAGTTTTTCCGCTAATTGGCGATAATTTAAAAATTCATCGTTTGTATCTCGCAGCCAAGAGCCTACATGGAGTTCATAAAATGATAATGCTTGTTTGTGCTTTTCGGTGACTGCACGTTGTTGCCATGTATCATCCTGCCATTGATAACTATCTTGCTGATACACCAAGGATGCAAATGAAGGGTACTGCTCTGCATGTGCCCCCCATGGATCGGCTTTATATGGCAAGCTCTTACCATTACTATCCACAATGGCAAACTTATAGCGCTCACCAATGTTTAAGTTAGCAATGAATACACCCCATAGCCCTGCGTCCAATTGACGCAAGGCATGGTCGTTAGTATTCCAATCATTAAAATCACCAATTACACTGACTTTACTGGCATGCGGCGCAAACACTAAAAAACGCACACCCGATACGCGCTGACCGTCGAGCATAAAACTGACACACTGCGCCCCCATCTCTTTGTGCATTAGTTTTGGGGTATGTAATGTTTCCATACTTGGCATCAAGCCAGAATATGCTTCAAGGTTGTGGATCACTGCCACATTTGCAACCAACTGCATTAAAACTTCCTTTCTACTACGATTAGCTGTTCACTGCTTCGCGATGTTCTGCTTCATCACTGGCTTTTGCACGTGCGGCAGTCAACTCTGTAGCTAAATAATTAACATTAGGGCAGCTAAACATGTCATCCAATGTTACTGATAGTTTACGACGCCAGTTCGGGTATTCATCTACCGTTCCCGGTACGTTAACAGGCTTATCCATGGCTAGCCAATCTTCAAGCTGTAAACTTAACAAACTGCTTGAACCTGCTGCTAAATGTAATTGTAAGCTGTTACTCAGTGCTTGGTCCATAGGAACATAATTTGCATTGCGTCCCACAGACTCCGCCAGATTACCGTGCCACGACACACTATTGAGTATTTCTTGTTTCGATTTGCAGCGATCATCAAACAAACCGTCCAGCTGTGCTTGATCTGGATACAGCCCTATGGTTTGACCTAATTTAAGATCTTCACAATGCCAGAAGCCACGTAGTGTCGGCATGTCATGGGTACACAGTGTTGCCATTGATTGCGGTTGGTAATGGGCCGGTGAAAAATAGCCACCATCTTCTGCGGTTTCAAAAAAGAAGACTTTATAAGAATGAATTCCCGCGTCACTTAACAAGCTCACGATCTCATCAGGCACAGTGCCAAGATCTTCACCAATCACAGCACACTGATGACGATGGCTTTCTAACGCCAAAATAGACAGCATATCCTGAACCGGATAATACATGTAAGCGCCAGATGTGGAACTTTCACCTTTGGGGATCCACCACAGACGTAGCAGCCCTAATACATGATCTATCCGCAAAGCACCACAATGCTGCATGTTGGCACGTAATAATTGAATAAAGGCATCATAACCCGTGGCTTTTAATTGCGCTGGATTGAGCGGCGGCAAGCCCCAGTTCTGCCCTAAAGGCCCTAATACGTCAGGTGGCGCGCCAATGCTAACATCTTGACACAAAGTACCTTCATCAGCCCAAACTTCAGCACCACTATCAGCGACCCCAACCGCAAGATCACGGTAAAGACCCATGTTCATGCCTTGTTCTAATGCGAATTTTTGTACATCAGCTATCTGCTCATCCGCAACCCATTGCAAGTACATATAACGTTGGATAGCGGACTGGTTTTGCTTAATAAATATTTGTACTGCATCGCTATTAATATCACGTAATTCAGCAGGGAATACTTGCCAGCCCCACACACTTTCATCTTTATCATGTAGCTGTTGATGTAGGGCATCGAAGCTTGCTTGATGTAATAAGCTATTCCCACCTTTCGCCACGAATGCTAAGAAATTTTGTGCTCGAGTGCTATTCGTCGCCAAATGACGTTGTTGGAACTCGCTAAATAACAGCGGTAACACGCTCATTTTTAAACGTGAAACTTCACTATAGTCAACCCACTCAGTGGCACGAACAGCATGTAAATCTTGCTGGAACTCACTACTACCAACACGTTGTTGGGCAGCTGAACACAATGCAAATTCAGGCACTGCAGTCACATCTATGTATAACAGGTTTAACCAGCGACGTGATGACGGGCTGTATGGACTCGCGCCTTCGGGATTAGCTGGGAATAAAGAATGAATAGGATTTAAACCAACAAAATCACCACCACGCGCGGCAATATCAGCCACCAACTGTTTCAGGTCACCAAAATCACCGATACCCCAGTTATGATCGGTTTTCAAAGTATACAGCTGCACACTTGGGCCCCAAGACTTACAGCCTTGTTCAATCGAGGGTTGTTTGTAACACGCTTTGGGCGCAATGATCAGCGTCATTTCGTAAGCCGATTTACGACGACGGCGTAATACTTGTAATTTGTGATAGCCCAAAGCAAGATCATTGGGTAACGAAAAGGTAAGTACCCCGCCTTCGTCACGGGTATCGGCAACAATTTGCGATTGCAGATAACCTTCAACAACCTCACCTTGTTCCGTTTCAAGCTGCCAGCTAAAATCACTAACTCGCGCGCTTTGACCCAAATTCAAATCAATATGAATAGGGTCACCATCTTTAACTACTTTTACAGCCGCTAAAATTGGTGTTTGGTGCTTTTTATCAGCTGACGCGAGTAGTGTTTGTTCCGATTTAGTATCGTAGCCTAGCGCAGCTAATAAACGTGTTAGCGTGTCATCGGAGACGACTTCATTGTTACCCCAAGCATTGGTATAGCTATCTGCGATACCTGCTTGTTCGGCAACTTTTTTCAGCACATTACTTTGTTCCATTTTATCCTCCATGAATACTTAACGACTAACCGCGTTTAATTGCCAAATGTTGTTAGCATAATCACGAATACTACGATCAGAGCTAAACTTACCATTACGTGCTGTATTTAAAATTGCCATTTTTGCCCAGCCCTGTGGGTCACAATATTGCTTATCAATACGTGCTTGTGCCTGCTCATAATCAGCGAAGTCCGCCAATACTAGATATGGGTCTCCGCCTTCTAACAGGCTATGACGTGTGGCATTCAGTAGTCCAGATTGACCTGGCGTAAATTCATCACCCGCCAGCAGATCCAGCGAAGCACGTAATAAGTGATCAGCGTCATAATAATCGTAAGGGTTATAACCTTGAGACTGTAGTGTTTTCACTTCATCAACGTTAAGACCAAAGATAAAGATGTTGTCATCGCCCACTTCTTCACGGATCTCAACATTGGCACCATCCATCGTCCCGATCGTCAACGCACCATTCAGTGCCATCTTCATATTGCCGGTACCCGAGGCTTCTTTACCCGCCGTTGAGATCTGCTCAGATACATCCGCTGCCGGGATAATAATTTCAGCTAAGCTGACTCGATAGTCTGGCAAAAATACTACTTTTAAGGTACCACCAATTCGCGGGTCATTGTTAATCTTTTCTGCGACCTTATTAATCGCAAAGATAATTTCTTTAGCTAACTCATATCCTGGTGCCGCTTTTGAAGCAAAAATGAACACTCTTGGTTGCATAGTGAAAGTGGCATCGTTAATTAAACGATGATACAAAGATAAGATATGCAGTAAATTAAGGTGCTGGCGTTTATATTCATGCAGACGTTTTATCTGTACATCAAAGATGGCATCAGGATTAAGGGTTATATCCATATGTTCAGCAACCCAATCTGCTAGACGTTGTTTATTGGCTTTTTTAACGCGCATAAAGTCAGTTTGGAATTCACGATCATCCGCAAATGATTCTAACTGTTTTAGCTGCTCTAGATTTTTGATCCAACCCGAACCAATTTTGCTGCTAATTAGATCGGACAGTAGTGGATTACAGAACTTCAACCAACGACGTGGCGTTACACCATTAGTCACGTTATGTAACCGTCCCGGGAACAACTCATTAAACTCGGGGAATAAATCACGCTTCACTAACTCTGAGTGCATAGCTGCGACACCGTTAACGGCATACGTACTTGCTACACATAAATTAGCCATACGAACACGACGTTCACCACCTTCTTGAATAATTGAAAGCTTACGTAACTTATCCACATCACCCGGCCATTTATCTGCAACAGCCCCCATCAGACGTAAGTTAATATCAAAAATGATCTCCATATGACGTGGTAACAACGTCATCATTAAGTTCTCACCCCAGGTTTCTAGTGCTTCAGGTAATAAGGTATGGTTGGTATAAGCAAATGTTTTTGAGCTAATCGCCCATGCGTCATCCCAACTTAGTTTATGTTCATCAAGTAAGATGCGTAATAACTCAGGAATGGCAATCGTTGGGTGGGTATCATTAAGTTGAATAGACTCTAGCTTAGCTAAATCCATAATCGAATGACCCGCGGCTTTATGACGACGTAAAATATCAGCCACAGAACAAGCACAGTGGAAGTACTGCTGCATCAAGCGTAGTTCTTTACCTTTGTCATGATTATCATTTGGGTATAGCACTTTGGTGAGATTGCCTGCCTGAATATGGCTTGCTTGTGCTGCAACATAATTACCTTCATCGAAGCGGTTCAAATTAAACGGCGCTGGTGCACGACATTCCCATAAACGCAGTGGATAAACAGAATTATTATTGTAACCAACAATCGGTAAATCCCACGCCATGCCTTCTACTTGTAAACCCGGAACCCAACGACGTTGACTGATACCATCACGATCTAAATACTCTTCTACATGACCATAAAACCCGACGTTTTGCGCCAGTTCAGGGCGAATAACTTCCCAAGGGTAACCTGTTTCATCACGCCATTCATCCGGTGCTTCTTGTTGACGACCATCATTAAAACTTTGCTTAAATAAGCCATATTCATAATGTAAGCCATAACCTACCGCAGGATATTCTTCCGCTGCCAGTGAATCCATAAAACAAGCAGCCAGACGACCTAAACCACCATTACCTAATGCTGGATCACGCTCTTCTTCTAATAAATCAGTGAGGTTTTGACCAAACTCAGCCATTGCTACTGTGACTTGTTCATACAAGCCCATGCTAATAAGGTTATTACCAGTAAGGCGGCCAATAAGGAACTCTAATGAGAGATAATTAACGCTGCGGGCATTTTTTATCTTGGTATCTTGTTCTGTCGCAAGCAAATTCATCGTCGTTGTTTCAGCTAGCGCATACTCCATCGCTAAGCGCCACGTATGTGCACTCGCTTGCGCTGGTAATGTCACTAATTTTGTCGTTAAGTATTTATTAACGGCGGCTTGGAATGCTGTTTTATCAAAGCTTTTGTTTACTGTCGATTTCATCTTACATCCTAATGCTAATGCTACAGGTTCAAAGTTAAAACTAAATAAATTTTCAATGAGATGAATCTTGCCTTAATGCGTAAACAGCAACATCCTCCTGCATTGATAAATTAAAGGAGGAGTGGTTTAGGCGTAGACACATCTATTTCTAGGCTGGCGTGCGAGTAGCCGTGATAGAGTTCGCAGTTTATGGGGGAGGATGAACGAATTTAAGTGATTTTAGTCGCATTATCACCACATCTAAATGTAACAAAATGAAACAAGTTATAACCCTATCACCGTTTTTAGCATCTGGTTTAGTTATTATATAAGTATTGATAATAAAAATAAAAATCAGCAAGACGCGACCTCGCCTTTATACTCTGACAAATAAGAACAGCTTATGTGGATAACATCAAAATTAAATCGCCCAACTCGCTTACACAATTCAATCTCTCGCACCCGTATTTTAGGTCATCTTCAAGACGCAGCATTTAATAAATTAGTCTTATTTCGTTCACCTGCAGGTTATGGTAAAACCACCATGGCAGCACAATGGCTCAAAGACAACAGCCAAGTAGGTTGGTTTAATATCGATGAAACCGATAACGATACATTTCGTTTTGTGAACTATTTTATTCAAGCCATTAATAAAGTCACTGAGCAAGCCTGCATCAATTCTCAAGCATTGGCCGAACGTCGCCAATATAGCTCGCTGCCTAATTTATTTAGTGAACTGTTTGCCGAACTAACAAACTATAAAAGTGAGTTTTATCTGGTCTTAGATGACTATCACTGTATTAACAATGATGAAATCCATGAAGGCTTACGTTTCTTCCTTAAATACATGCCAGCGAACTGCACGCTAGTCGTCACTAGTCGTACTTTACCACCCCTGAATACCGCAAACTTGCGTATTCGCGATCTGCTTATCGAACTCGACAGTGAATTATTAGCGTTTGACGACCAAGAAATTATACAATTTTTTGAACAACGTATTGGCTTTAACATGAGCGATACTGAAATCCAAAAATTACAACAGAAAATCGAAGGCTGGCCATCGGCATTACAATTAATCGCCCTGCAAGTAAAACAGAAACAACACAGTGTGGCCGAATCGACGGAGTGGATCTCACAAATCAAGCAATCCCACCTGTGGGACTATTTGGCTGAAGAAGTATTTGATTTATTAGATAAACCCTTACAAGTATTTTTAATGCAATGCTCAGTCTTTACCATTTTCAATACCAGTTTAATCACTGAGTTCTTTGATAATGAAGCGGCAAACAACTTATTAGAATCATTAGATAAGCACGGGTTATTTTTACACTCCCTCGAAGGCGAACAGAATTGGTATCGGTTTCACAACTTATTTTCTGATTTTCTTAAACACCAACGCCATACCAAGCTTGCACAGAGCAGCAAGCAATTACATAAAGACGCAGCGCGCGCTTGGTTAAAACACGATAACCCCCAACAAGCACTGTTTCATGCCCAACGTGCTAAAGACAGCACGTTAACCGCCGAGATCTTATTAGCACACGGTTGGCACATGTTTAATCAGGGTGAGTTAGCCAATTTAGAAACCACCATTGGCCAGCTGCAACCGGATACCTTATACCAAAGTCCCCACCTGCCGTTATTACGTGCTTGGTTAGCCCAAAGCCAACACAGTTATAATCAAGTTGGTGATTTACTCGCGCAAGCATTAATCGAATTAAAACAGCGTAATATTGAGTTAACCTTAACCCAACAAGGCGAATTTAATGCCCTGCGTGCACAAGTAGCAATTAACCAAAACACCCCAGAACTGGCATTACAACTGGCTGAAAATGCCCTGGAACAGTTAGATCCCCGTAATTATCGCAGCCGAATTGTCGCGACCTCGGTGATTGGTGAAGTCAACCATGTACTCGGCCACTTAGACCGTGCATTGGCCATGATGCAACAAGCAGAGCGCATGGCGCGCCAGTACCATGTTTACCCGCAAGCATTATGGTCGCTGTTACAACAAAGTGAGATTTTAATTGCCCAAGGCCATATTCAATCCGCGTTTGAATTACTCGACAGTGCAGACCAATTGGCTGACAAACAACATCTTCAGCAACTGCCCTTGTATGAATTTTTACAACGCATTCGTAGTCAGATCTATTGGCGTTGGAATCATTTAGATCTTGCAGAAGAGTTCGCCCATAAAGGGTTAAATGTGTTACCTAAATATTGTCAGTCTAAATATTTACAATCGTATGCCATCTTAGCGCGCGTACACATATCCCGTGGAGAACTGGATAAAGCAGGTCGTTATATCGACTTGTGTGGCGAGCTTATCGATCAGTCCGATTACCATGCAGACTGGATAGCCAATGCTAACTTTTCGCAATTGTTATACTGGCAAGCTAAAGGGCTGAACAGCCAAGTTGAGCAATGGTTGCAACAAAGCCAACCCGTCGCAGACAATGCCTGTAATCACTTTACGCAGAGTCACGGTCGTAATCTGGCACGCGCTTATATGTTAACGGAGAACTATAGCCAAGCACTCCAGATCTTCGATCATTTACAACAGGCGGCAACGCGTCATCAACTGGTTTTCGAACAGCAAAAAAATGCTACCTTGGAAGCCGTGTTCTACAGTCAATCCGGTGACCAAACACAAGCGTTAGACAAGTTAAAAACCGCACTGACATTGGCAAATACCACCAGCTCAATTTGCGATTTCTTGACTGATGCCAAAGTGATTGCAGAATTACTTAACGGCTTATTAAAACAAGGTAATATGGCCGAGTTAGAACGTTATCGCGCTGAAAAGCTACTTGCTGAAATGTCGATAAAACGTCACAACCGCGCGATTTATTTTGATAAAGACTTTGTGCATAAGCTATTGAACAATCACAACCTGCCAGAACTAATCCGCACCAGCCCACTGACACATCGTGAATGGCAAGTACTTGGCTTGATTTATTCTCGTTACAGCAATGAGCAGATCTCGATAGAGTTAGATGTCGCGTCCACGACCATCAAAACCCATATTCGTAATCTGTATCAAAAGTTGAATATTGCTAATCGTAGAGAGGCGATTGAAACTGCTGAGAATTTATTGAAGATGATTGGCTATTAGTACTAGCAAGAGATGACTTACATGCTAGCAGTCGATGTCAATATCGTACTGTTAGCATCGAACTATTAGCAGAGCAGCGTTAACATTTTGTCTATGGTTGTTAAACTAATCCCCCCCATCAGCTCAGGATCTGCTAGCGCATAAATATAGCCGTCAATCTCGCTGTAATCCAGTTCATCCCGACACTCTATAAAATTAGCCCAAAGCTCTAAATCATCTGCCGAGATCACGCCCGACATATACTTGGTTAATACTACTATCAGCGCGTGACTATCGACGCTAATCACTTCAAAACTCGGATCCCAACCAAACTTAGCCAGAGCCATAACCGCAGCGTCTCGCTGTTCACCAAAGGCTATAATCTGTTGCAGTGCTTGTTGTCTATTCATTATTACAACCATTCTCTGTGCTGATGACATGTTAAATACATGCTTTCTGATGGGCGTTAATGTAAACAATCTAGCGGGATAAATAAAGGCGAATATTAATAGTCTCTAGCGCGGTCGAATTAGCCATGAGCCGGTAACGTTACGTTTTATTTTTCTAAAGTTGACTTCAAGTTTTGGTACATATTTGACCACCTAACGGTAATAATAATCAATATCACATAGACTTGTGCAAATATTTAGTTCATTAGAGTGGGGATATGAAAAATCACTCCAATCGCGCTTAGTGCTATTGCACTAAGCCATAACTGAAATGGTTTAGTGCTTATTTTCAAAGGGTATAATTCGCATTACTGGAAATATAACTTAATTTAGATTAACGCCCTGTTAGGCGTTTTTAATAGTTTCCTATAAAATAATAACCATTAAACCGTTATTTTTCCTTCTAAGTATTGAACAGCTTTACCTGAAATATAAACCTTATCACTTTCAACACTGCATATTAATTTTCCACCGCGCTTAGATGCTTGATAGGCAACGAGTTCAGGTTTATTTAATTTATCAGCCCAATATGGTGCTAAACCGGTATGAATAGATCCAGTTACCGGATCTTCATCCCCACCATTTGCAGGCCAAAAGTAACGAGAAACAAAATCATACTCAGTAGATTTAGATGTAACGACTACATCATAGGGGGCAAGTTGTTTTAGTAGTTCATTGTTATGTTCAACTGAAAGTACATCACTTTCTTGTTCATAAACAACGAAATATGCTTGGTCATTTAATAGCACTTCTATTGGCTTAATTGATAAACCGTTCAATAAGGCTAATGGTACATCATTAATGACTTCAGGTTTCCTATTTGGAAAGTTCATTCGGATATAGCCAGTATCTGTCTCTGTAACCGATAAATTCCCAACCGCTTCAGCAAAAAAATTTATCGTTTTTAAGTCGTTATTTTCAGCAAAGATTACAAATGAGGCGGCAAGAGTTGCATGCCCGCAAAAATCAATTTCTGTTATAGGTGAAAACCAGCGTATTTCATAATGTTGGCTATCGACTTTTTTGACGAATGCCGTTTCTGACAAATTATTCTCAACAGCAATTGATTGCATTAGCTCAGGTGATAGCCAGTTTTCAGTAATAATTACAGCGGCAGGGTTACCTTTAAAAGTAGCATCAGAGAATGCGTCTATAACATTAATTTTTAAATCCATTTTAGAATTACTCCTTAGTATATAATTGCTTTATACGCCCGACTCAACTACCGGGGACTATTAATATATGTACTACGTATTGTTAGTCGAATGTCACTCAAGGTACCGTATCTCTTGTCGCGATGCACTCATGTTCGAAACACGTTAATGTAAAAATCGAGCGCAAAAAAACCAGCGGACAGTACGTCTTAATCAAATAAAGAGTACATCATCTGCTGGCTTTCGTTATATAAAAACTATTACAAGGATACTGTTGCATAGCGACTGCTAAGGTATAGTTATTAACGTTTAAATCAGGTACACCTTAGGTATCAGCTAGGTTTACTTATAAATTCGGGTTCAAATTCGTACTGAGCATAACGGGCAATACATGCATCTAATAAATCATCATCATCATAAAATTCAAAGACCATATCAGCAATTGCATGCAATGCCTCTTTGTCTTCACTGTGAATGCTAAACATCAGCGTTTCATCACCAAATGTCAGTTTTTCTAACAAACTTGGATTCTTTTCTGAAAGCATATTTTCTAACAGCAACGCCCAATCTTCACCATCTCCTAAAAAATCGTGAGACTCAAAAGCTTTCCATTTTAAATCACTTAGTTTTAGGCTGTGATCGTGATTGAAAGTTGAAAACAAAAATGGATGGTAAACATTTGCTTGCTTCATAATATCTCTCTAATATGATGGGAATTGTCATTGAATAACTTCTCCGAAGAGATCAAGAAGTTAAAGTATCTTCAGCCTACTCTTTGTATTTAAATTAAATGATAGGTGCATCATGTTTTGCCTTATTACCGTTAAAAATAGCATAGTGAAACACCGCTATTTATGATATTTGTGAGCACAGAGATGACCTTAACGAGAAGTGAGGAAGTAAGAAGAATTTGCTGAAGCACATTAATGTAATTCCTTGTACTGACAAAAACTTAACGCAAAAAATAAAACCAGTGGACAACGATTTCTTTATCACAAAGAATTAATCATCCGCTGGCTTCAATGCTCTCGATTTCGTCACATAACTTTCGTTATATATGAAGCATTACAACATGAGTTAACCTACCCTTTCACACCACCTGATGTTAAGCCACCAACTAACCAGCGTTGCGCCATTAAGAATACCGCCGTGATAGGTAATGCAGATAACACTGCCGCCGCGGCAAAGTCACCCCACAGGTAATTTTGTGGATATAAATACTGTTGCATGCCAACAGCTAAAGTGTAGTTATTCACATCAGACAATAATAACGAAGCTACTGGTACTTCTGTTACCGCAGCAATAAATGCCAAGATAAAGACCACAGCCAAAATAGGCACTGACAAGGGTAACAATACTAAACGGAATGCTTGCCAAGGCGTTGCGCCATCCAATGCAGCAGCTTCTTCTAATGAACCATCAATCGACTCGAAGTAACCTTTAATTGTCCATACATGCAGAGCAATACCACCCAGATAGGCGAAGATCAAACCGCCGTGGGTATTCAACCCTAAGAAAGGTACATACTGGCCTAACTTATCAAACAAAGCATATAACGCCACTAGCGCTAATACTGCTGGGAACATCTGGAAGATCATCATTGCTTTTAAAATAGTGTCTTTACCACCAAAACGTAAACGTGCAAATGCATACGCAGAGGTGGTCGACAACGCCACAATCATCACCGACGATATCGCAGCTACTTTTACCGAGTTCCACAACCATAACAACACAGGGAATGGTGGCGGTGTAATACTGCCATCCGCATTCGTTACCGAGAACCCTAACGCTAAACGCCAGTGATCTAATGTAGGTGATGTAGGAATAATGCCACCCGTCGCAAAGTTACCTTCACGCAACGAAATTGCCACTACCATAACCAAAGGGAAAATAATCACCACCAGCAGTGCACACAGTGCTAGGTGAGCAGCCCATACCCGATATTTTAATGATTTACCTTGTACCATAGCCATACTGTTACTCCTCATATTTTGTAGGTTATTGCTGTCGATTACTTTTCTGACAGCTTGGTGAAACGTAAATTAAAGAGCGCTAAACCACCCACTAACAAGAAGATAAGCGTTGTAATTGCACTGGCTAAACCAAAGTCTTGACCACCAGCACCTTCAAAGGCAATACGATAGGTATAATTGACTAACAAGTCGGTATAACCCGCCGGTTCACTAGTCCCAATCATGTTTGGCCCGCCCTGTGTTAACAGCTGAATCAATACAAAGTTATTAAAGTTAAACGAGAAGCTGGCAATCATTAACGGCATTAATGGTTTCATCATCATCGGGAACGTAATGTTCTTAAAGTTTTGTAACGGCCCAGCACCATCAAGCGCCGATGCCTCATATAAATCATCCGGAATTGATTTCAACATGCCCATACTTAAGATCATCATGTACGGGAAACCGAGCCAAATATTAACCATTAATACCATGGCTTTCGCTGAAATAGGATCCGAGAACCAACTTGGCGACAGACCGAACATGGCTTCTAACACCATATTAATTTCACCAAAGCTTTGGTTGAATAAACCTTTAAAGATCAAGATAGAAATAAATGACGGTACGGCATAAGGTAAAATTAACAGCATGCGGTAAATAGCACGACCACGTAACGCTTCCCACTGCACGATACTGGCAAGTACTAATCCGATGATCACCGTGGCAACCACAGATAACCCAGAGAAAATTATCGTCCAAAAGAAAATACTAATGAAGGGTTCTTTAATACCGTCATCTTGCCAAATACGTTCAAAATTGGCAGTACCGATAACAACCGTAAAGCCGGGTGATAATGGGTCGCCAATATAGTTACCTTCGGCATCAATAGCTTGATAAAAACCAATGTCCATATTCGGGATCAATACCGTTTTATCTTTATTATTAATTAACGTGGTCCCGTCGCTTTCTACACTGTAAAGCGGTTGTACTGCGGCAAATTTACGTAACCCGCTCATGCGAATTTCATTACCATTAGGTAGTACTAAATCCACCGAGTTTAACGTTGCACGGTTTTTGATAATTTCTTTTATTTTCGCTTTGCTGCCAACAACGTCATCCACCGCTGTAAGCACTAAACGCCGGGTTGCTGGCTGCGTAAAATTTATCTCATCAGTCACTAATAATTGCGCACCGTCTTTAATCGCAAGACGATAGCCATTTTCACTACGATACAAATCGAATTTATAATTGTCACCGCTTTGATAAGTACTATCAAGTAACACTGACTGCGCGCGTTCAAAAGACAATTGGTTTTTAGCGCTGTAATTGGTAAATGCGATACCTACCGTATACACCAGCGGAAAAACAATAAACAAGATCATGCCTGCAACACCTGGATAAATATAGCGGTGCGCGTACGTCTTTTTACTACCAAAAATATACAAAGCTAACGAGGTCAAAATAAGCGTTAATACCGCAAACGAAGTTTCACCACGTGAGTACATCAATACCGACGCATAACCGTTCATTAACCCAATAAGTGTGAGAGTGCACCATTTAATAAAATGCGGAGAAAAAAATCTAGAATTGACTTGGTCGCAAGTCTGTTGAGAGTCTGGTGTATCACCCAGAATTTCAGCTACTTTAACAGTCTGCATGGAAAAACCTACCTCATAATACCAATCACACTAAACAGATGATCATTTATTTAATGCAACGGATATAAACAGCAAGAGGAGAGATAATCTATCCTCTTATTTTATAACTTCCTATCACTACAACAGGAAGTACTTAAAAACACTATTTAGTCATCTGTTTCTCTGCATCACTTAATGCATCAGTAATAGATTGACGACCATCGACAATGTTAATAATCGCGTTTTTAGTCGCGCCCCAAAATGCATTCATTTGTGGGATATTCGGCATGATCTCACCGTTCATCGCATTATCCATCGTAGCAGCAATACGGCTATCACTCGCTAACTGTGCTTGGTATGACGTCAATGCCACCGCGCCTAATGGTTTGTCGCGATTCACTGTAGCCAGACCTTCATTGGTCAATAAATAATTTTCAATAAACTCAACCGCTAAATCTTTGTTTGGTGACGCTGTACTAATACCCGCCGTTAATACGCCAACAAACGGTTTAGAGTGATTACCATTAAACCTCGGCAACTGAGCAACGCCATAATTAATCTCAGACTTGTCTATGTTACCCCATGCCCACGGGCCATTAATCGTCAGTGCTACATTACCTTTGATAAACTCAGACTCTGACACCGAGTAATCCATATCCGGTGAGATAACCTTATCGGCTAATAGTTTTTGTACTAACTGCATACTATTTTTAACGCCCGCATTATTCACACCCGCATCTTTTACATCATACCCGTTGGCATTCGCTTTAAAGGCATAACCACCGTCAGCCGCCATTAACGGCCAAGTGAAGTATGGTTCTTTTAGATTCCACATAATCGCAGACTTACCTTGGGTTTTAAGCTGCTTGTCTAATGCTGCTACGTCTTCCCAATTTTTGGGTGGGGTTTTAACTAAATCTTTATTGTAGATAAGTGATAACGATTCAACCGCCACTGGATAGCCGATATATTTACCCTTGTATTTAACCGCATCCCAAGTAAAGTCAATCATGCTGTCTTTTAACTCTTTTGATGGCTTAATTTCAGCTAATAAACCCGCCTGAGCATAACCACCAAAACGATCATGTGCCCAAAATACGATATCTGGACCATCACCTGTAGCAGCTACTTGAGGGAACTTGTCTTGTAAGCTATCTGGATGCGAAACCGTCACCTTAATGCCAGTATCAGCTTCAAACTGCTTACCCACTTCAGCAAGACCGTTGTAACCTTTATCACCGTTAATCCAAATCGTTAACTGGCCTTCTTCAATAGCAGCAAAAGCAGAAAAAGAGTTCATTGCAGTTAGTAGTGCTACCGCGGTTAAGGTTTTTCTCATCACTTATATCCTTATTAAATTAGCTTTCAAACTTACCAGACAAGCTGTCTGCGTTGGAGGATATAGTCATCCAAAAGCTCTCGGCTCACATCATCCTTTATCCTACGCCTAACCCCTGCAAAGCCAAAAGCGTGAACTTGAACGATTAATTTTACTTAGTTGGTTAATAAAGGCGATAAAAATGCGATGGTTCGCACACTAAAACGCGATCAAGTACCTATTTGGAGTAGTAATTAGACAGCTATTGTTAAAATGTGATCCATGCACTCCTCCTATCTTCTCCACCCTAAAAGTTTTTGCCAAGGATGATGCAGTATAAGGGCATATAAAACACACTATCAACATCGAATAATGCTGTGTAAGATATTATAATTAATCATAAAAAGGACTCACGAGATGGCAAATGTCACGTTAAAAAATGTATGTAAAGCATATGACGATGTACTTATCTCTAAAAACGTAGATCTCGAAATAAATGATGGTGAATTTGTGGTTTTCGTTGGTCCATCAGGTTGTGGCAAGTCAACCTTACTCCGCTGTATTGCAGGCCTTGAAGATATCACCTCTGGTGACTTATTTATTGGCGGTAAACGTATGAATGATATCGAACCCTCAAAACGTGGTGTCGGCATGGTATTCCAATCTTATGCCCTTTACCCCCACTTAGATTTAACCGATAACATGTCATTTGGCTTAAAATTAGCGAAAGCAGATAAACAACTAATCAAAGATCGCGTTAAACATGCCGCTGACATTCTGCAACTAGCACCATTATTAGATCGTAAGCCGAAATCCTTATCCGGAGGTCAACGCCAACGCGTGGCGATTGGTCGTACCTTGGTATCACAACCAAAAGTATTTTTATTAGATGAACCGCTATCGAATTTAGATGCAGCGTTACGTGTAAAAATGCGCATTGAATTAGCCAAACTACACAAGCAACTGGGCTGCACGATGATCTACGTGACCCATGATCAAGTTGAAGCAATGACTATGGCCGATAAGATCGTGGTACTCGACGGTGGTGATGTGGCCCAGGTCGGAGCACCATTGGAGATTTATCATTACCCTAAAAATATTTTTGTGGCAGGTTTTATTGGCTCACCAAAAATGAACTTCATTAACGGGCATATCCAAGCTGTCGAAGCCGAACGTGTCGAAGTACTGTTACCTAATTGCCAGAGTATTTGGATCCCGGTTGACGGAAAAACGGTGAATGCCGGTGATGAAATGTACCTCGGTATTCGCCCTGAACATTTAGTACCAGTTGAAGACGCTGATATCGTCATTGCGGGTGAAACTATCGTGGTAGAAAAACTGGGTAATGAGACACAAGTCTATTTGCACATTGAAGGCTGTGACGAAGATGTGATTTATCGCGTCGCTGATACCCTGTCGATTGATGCAGATGAAAAGCTAGATATTGGTATTCCAGCACACCGCTGCCACTTATTCCATAAAAATGGTTTAGCTTGCCAGCGTTTGTATAAAGAAACGACGCGTTAGCCGATACTCCCCCCCTATCAACGAACGAGTTAGCTAGCCTCGCTAACTCGAAATATCCCTTCTGTATTAGCACTTCAGCCCCCTCAAAATATGCTTATGTCCATTTTCCATATATTCTCTCATACGAAAAGTGTGAGTGACGTTCAGATAAACCAGCGAACAAAAACAGATACTTCCAAAGGGTAATAACAAATGTTGGCAATATGTTGTATAAATGTGAAATAAATGGGTGAAAGTATTATTCAACCAAGCAATTATGGTGAAAGCACTTCTATTTACCCTTCCGTGACACATGGTTTATAAAGTTTATGCAAACTGAAATGTTTATCAAAAACTTATGCCTCAATCACCTTTTCAACAGAATTTATTAGACAGCAGGTACTTAGCTTGAATTTATTTAAAAACTTAACGCTATCATTTAAAATATCAAGCCTTGTCATTGTTTTACTGTGTTCATTGCTGTTTATTTCTGTCAATCTCATCGTCAATAGTCGAGCCGTGGTTGAAAACATCGTCTTAGATTCTGAAATTAGGCAATTTTATTCAAACATTAACAATAAATGGAAAGACATTCTAAAAGCCTATGAATTTTCAGAAAATATGGGCATGAAGTTCTCAGCAAGAGCAGTGGAACAAGCACAGCTAGAAGAAGCCACCACTAAAGTTGAAACGCTGATTAAAGATTACGTAGCCAGTTTATTGACTGCGGACACCACGCTTGAAAGTGAATGGAATTCGGTACTGAAACTCAGTCAGGACGACGGCGTATTTTATACTCGGGACCAACTTGTAGAGCGAGCAGAACACCTTAATTCATCACTAGCAACATTAACCAATGTTTGGCTAACCAAGGCAACGTTCGTCGTCCGAAAAAAAGCAGAGAAGGCGGCTAACCTCGCTTTTCCACCAGTTGTTGAAACCATTGAAGCTATCAATCTGATGCATGACGAATTAGTCAGCATACGGTCAGAAAAAATTATTACAGCTCAAAATAAAATTGTTATTCAATCGACGATTCTAGCAATCAGCATCTTCTTTATCGTTATTATTATGTCCTTCTTAATGCTTCGAAAACTGAAGAGAGATTTACAATCCATTGTGTCAGTGACACATTGCCTCGCCAAGGGTGACCTTAGTCGAACGCTCGAAACTGGAGACGATTTGGACGAAATTAGTGAAATAAAAAGATCGGTATTCAGCATGACTGACAACCTGAATAATGTTTTTAAGTCTGTCACGTTACTCGCTAACAATTTAAACGAGTCGACCGATGGCCTGCTCAGTGACAACAAGCAAAGGATTAATGAAGCAGAATTCCAGCATTCACAAATGACCAAGCTTTCTAGTTCCGTCGACGCGCTTTATTCCGTTTCAACACAAGTGTCTGAACATGCAGATGACGCACTGAATAAATCAGATAATGCGATTGAATCGGCCAAAAAAGGGAAAACAATCGTCAATGAAACCATTGCGTCTATTGAAAATTTAGCAGGCGAAATTGAAAATTCAGTCTCTGCCATTCAGCAACTGGATACCGAAGCCGACAGCATTACCAGTATTCTTGAGGTCATCAAAAGCATTGCCGAACAAACCAACCTCCTGGCGTTAAATGCAGCCATTGAAGCGGCTCGTGCTGGTGAGCAAGGTCGTGGCTTTGCAGTAGTTGCTGATGAAGTCAGAAATTTAGCGAAACGGACTCAAGATGCTACCGCTGAAATCCAATTAACACTGGAAACGCTTAAGAAGAGTACCCTTGCCGCCGTATCAACCATCAATAACAGTCATACCAAATCACTGGAAAGTGTGGAGCATGTATCGAATGCTGGCAACGTGATAGATGAAATTAATATGTCCGTTAACCAAATTAAAGACATTGCCAAAGAGACATCGGCCGCGTCATTACTGCAAACTAACACACTTGATGAGATCCAGACCAATGTTAACGATGTCAATCAAGTCACCGAGGAAAACACGACTCGCGCCCAAGTATCCATGACTTCAGCATCTTCACTATCAGGTCTTAGCAAGGAGCTAATCAGTTCGATCTGTTACTTCAAATTAAAGTAACTCACCAGCAGCGGAAAAATATTAAAACTGAGTGCTTACCGTAAACGGCAAACGTTTTAAAGGACGACGAGGCTCGTTTTACAACACGTTGTTCTTCATATCATGACATCAATATGACAAAGAAATGCCTAACAGCTTTCACTGTCAGGCATTCTTATAATTCGGGGTTTTTGCTGCAAACAAAAATACGTCCCCTTTTTAACTATCTTGCTTTCTACTTATGCCAGCTATACGCGAGGTATTAGAACCAAGCTTCAACTTGCATACCTATAGTATAGTCGCTATCGCCTTTACTTGATCCCAAGGTCGTCCCTTCATCATCTGTGATGTATGACGCGAATACGCGCAATTCAGGTCGAGCCCAGAAACCTTCCCCCATTGACCATGCTTGTGCAATGGTTGCTTTACTGCCACCTTTATCTGTAGAACCTTGTGATTCAGAGAACACACCTAATTCCAAAATGGTTTTCATGTTCTGATTCCATTTGTACATCGGACGTACCACAGCACTGAGCAGTTCATGTTCTTCTTTGACCAAGCCTACATCAGTAGAGTTTGCATACATTAATTGGTGACCCACTTCGATCTTATCGCCAAAACTAACCACACCCCAGTTAATCACGCGGTAACCCGTCGCATCGTTTTGTTTTCCTGAACGGTCAAACCAAGCACCACTGCCTAAATCAGACATTTGAGCACCATAAGAACTGGTGCCATATTGCAATACAGTTTGGTTAAAACCGTTGCTTAAGCCCTGCTGTAAAATAGCCGTTAACATCACGCCATCATCAGCCTCTAGAGTTTGTTCTGCTTTTTTATTGGCAAAATTATAAATCGCAGCGACTTCTAAATTTGCACCACTCCATAATTCAAGGCCAGAATAACGAACATCAAAAATATTACCATTTACCTTAGAATCATTAGACCATGAGTGGTCTTGAGATAAGCCATTCGAACTTTTTTGGCTACCTTCATCGAGCATCCAAGCTGCAGACAATTTACCAGGACCTACAGTTAAGTTTTCAATACCGCCACCAGCACCCGCAGAGGTATTTAAGTAGTAAAAATCAGTAATATGAATATCTTTACGTTGGTAATAGCGTTTACCCGCCCACATCGTTGCTTCTTTATCGCTCGCAATCAGTCCCGTCGCTTGTACGTTAAATTGAGCCACGTTGAAGTCACCGTCTTCCCAACCATTATTACCCAAATTGCCCTGCGCGATCATTGCGTCAACAATCCAAGTTTGCTCTTCCATTCCGGTTATTTCTGGTAACTCTTGACGGAAACCAAACTCAGCATAAAGATCATTTTCATTACCTAAACGACCAATTTTGTTTTTTTCAAAACTAATATTTTCGCCATTATTACCACTAATACCAGTACCAGCTCGCATGTAGCCATTAAAATCAACAGCGCCAGCTGCAGAAGAAAGTAAGGCTGCTGATACAGCAATCGCAACACGATTTAAGTTTTTCATATAATCTAAATCCTTGAATGAGTTTGGTTTCATTTTTCGAGCCGTGACCAGGATAGGATTGGCTCAGAAGACAAATTCATACTAAAGAATTTTCAAATAACTGACCTCCTCCACCTCTCGTTAATTTAAGGAGGATGAAAAAGGCTGAGAAAAAAATAAGTGGCCTATTTTTATGAGGGAGATCACCAAAGCAGGGCGTATTTACATGATTTTAAAATCATCACATAAAAGACACTGTTAACTGGATCATGTTTAATCGTCTAAATCGCTATATTAGCGCTCTGAGTTACATAAAATGCAACTCATTTAATGAATGTGATCTAAGCTGCAAACTGAATGATTAATAAATTAATACTGGTTTTATAAATGAACTCTTCAATCACACGATAACCAAGCTCATCACGTTGGCTAACAAGCAAATGAAAACAAATTAACAAAGCAATTATGTTCTTTGCAAACTGCGAATTAAAATTGCATTTTGCGAAAATCAATTCTTAAAATGCGATTAATTTAACAAATAAAAAACAACAAAAAAATAAATCTATGTTTTTAAAGTACAAAAAAGATGGCACGAGATATGCGATAACAACAGTACCAATGATATTTACTTTAATACTTCGCAATCAAGGGACTGCTTATGAAAACATGTCAGTACAAGACACTATTATTAATGTCTACCTGCCTTTATAGCTTAAATGCTATCTCGGCGCCTTTTGCTAGTTGCCCGACTGAAGCATTTTTATCCCAATACAAACATGGAAAAACACATTATAAATCTGTAGACCTGAGTTCAGGTTTAATCACAACGCTACAAACCGATGATGGCTTGGGCTCTGATTCGATTAATGCGATTGCCTTCAATAACACAGATAAATATATCTATGGTTTTGACCGTCATCAACTAGCAATAGTCAAATTTGATAGCGATTTTAAAGCAACCGTTTTAAACTTTACTAATCCACCAAACAATAACTTTTTTGTGGGGGATATAAAAGATAACAAGTTCTACTTCTATCGCCGCTACCTTGGCCTTTATTACACGAATCTAGACAGTAGTGCACCTGACTACCTCACATTGACAAAAGTAGTGGGGTCGAATAAAAGCATTCGAATTGCTGACTTTGCATTCCACCCTATCGATGGAAAGATATACGGAGTAGAAGGTAGAACGGGTAACTTATACCGTATTGACCCAACAACAGGTGTTGCAACCAATGTAGCCTACACAGGATTTAAATCCCCGCGTAGCGCATTTGGTGCAGCTTATTTCGACTCTGCTGGTTATCTCTATTTCCTTCGTAATAATGACGGTAATATTTACCGGACTGACATTACAGATCCAGACAATATTACTGGCGCATCCGTGTATTTTGCTAAAGCCTCAGCAAGTAACAGTAATGACGGCGCTCGTTGTTCAGAAGCAGCCGTTGTATCAACGAGTACAGATTATGGTGATGCCCCCGAATCATATGGAACAAGCTTAGCGGTAAATGGTGCAAGGCATCTTATTGACTACAACAACTATATACTTGGTGACCTTGTTGATGCTGAAGGTGATGCTAACGTAGCACCCAGTACAGATGATGCAGATAACCTTGCAGATGAAGATGGTATTCTATTTCAAACCTCACTTATTACAGGTCTAGATGCTCAAATCAATGCAACGATCAATGGTAGTCAAGCAAGTGCCTATTTCAATGGTTGGTTTGATTGGAATCAAGATGGCGACTTTGATGATGCCGACGAGCATGTATTTAATAGTTTGCAGTTAGATTCAGATTCACATAATCTCGCTTTCACCGTACCAGCAACCGCAGTAATCGGTAATACGTGGGCGCGATTCCGTGTCGGAGATCAAGATAATATAACCAGTGGTGGTGGTTACACAAATGGTGAAGTCGAAGATTATCCGGTTGCCATTGCAGATGGTAATACCACCAGTATTTATTACCCAGGTGAAGGTGAGTATGTAACTCTGGCTTACGAAGATCGCTGGCCAGAACAAGGTGACTATGATTTTAACGATGTCGTTATTTTTTATCGAGTAGTGCAGACCGTTAAAAACGGTGAAGTATCTCGTATCGATATAGAAGGTGAACTTGTCAATTATGGTGCCTCATATTCCAACGGTTTTGCAGTCCACTTACCCGGAATACTACGTAGTAATGTTGATCAAGACTTATTACGAGTCAGTTTTAACTCTGTATCAGCGTCTACCGATGGTGTTTTAGAAGCGGGCCAGACTGATGCTGTCGTTGTTATTTCTGATAACTTAAAAACAGAATTCACTTCCACTTGTGGAGAGTTCTACTTTAATACCGAACCTGCTTGTATGGGCAACACGAGTATCTTTACATTCGAAATCAATATCCCATTAAATAGTCCAATTGATGTTGCTAGCATGCCAGCAATGCCACTGAACCCCTTTATATTTGGGGCCGAAAATAGTTCCAGAAATGATTTCTTTAGTGGGCAAATTGGACGTGATTTAGAGATTCATTTACCAGATAAACCTCTCACGGATTTAGGTAACAGTGCTTACTTCGGACTTGGTGATGATGACTCAAATCCACCGACTACCACATTCAGAACCTCAACCAATTTACCTTGGGCTACTGAGATTGGTAATACAGAATGGAAAGCACCACTCGAAGAAACAGATATTTCTTGCGCCTATCCTGAGTTCAATAACTATATCATCAGTGATGGCGTCAATAACGAGTTTTGGTTTGATAACCCCGATTTCCATAAAATCGTCGATTAGGAACAGATCATGAAATTTATTAAAACACTGATTATTTGTAATATTGCCTTTATTTCTGCTTGTAGTGATAGTGGAAGTGACACTCCAACGGGAAATGTAAGTACTCCCACAGGGAATGTTGCCACTCCTGCAGTCGATGGTCCTAAACTAGAGTTACTCTCTGACGATGATGGTTTCATTTCCACCGAGAATGATGACCTCAAATTACAGGATATAGTGGCACCAATAACACAAAAATTCACTGCAGCTAAATCGCAGCAATTAACGATAACATCACAGGGTGGTAGCGCTTGTCATATCAATATATACACACAATATAATAAAGCCTCAGGGCATAAATTCGCCCCTAAAAACGGCAGCAGAGTCCTGCAAGTGTATTCAGAAAACTGTGCATATTCAGGTTCAATCTACCTGCTAAGTCATCAACATAAATTATTAATCGAGGTGATTAACTTAACCCAGGAAGACACAACCAGCTATTATGAGGAAACAATACAAGAGACGCCTATTGAAGTTGCAATACTATAGCGGTGCTAACAGCACGTTAATTTAACTCCAAAAGTAATGCTCCAGCAAAAACCACCACACAATATTAATTGGTGGTGGTTTTTATTTATCGCCAAAATTCATTTCAGCTTAGATAACGAAAAACAGTCTCCTCTGTCCCAACCTACTATTTAATTTTCCATAATCAGTCACAACCACATATAATGAAATAGATTTATTCATTCAAAGGTCACTTAAATGCGTTTAACCATTTTTCATAAATTGTTTATCTCTTTAATGCTCATTAGCTCAATTATGATGATTGGCATGGCATTGTTGATTAACAATAGCTTTCAAAATGGTTTTCAAAGTTATCTGAATCAGAGCGAAATTGAACGCATTGAAAATATGGCTGAAAATATATCTGAGAATATCAATGATTATTATTCAGAGGACCAAGGCTGGCGCAGGCTACAGCAGCAGCCCCAATTATGGAGAAGACTATTAAGGAGCATTGGTGAGCATCCCAGCAGACCAAAAGACGTCTCTAAAATGACATCCAGAAAAACCAGAACAAATTACAACCAACTTGAAGTTCGCCTTCATTTGCTCGATGTAAATGGCAACACGATTATCGGCGACCCTAAGAATTTTCATCGTTTACATTCAAATATACAAATTACTAAGGTTGCGGTCACCAAAGATAAGCAAACCATTGGTTGGTTATCTATTCAACAAAGAGAACACATTAAAGGTCATTTAGCCGAACGTTTTTTAAGGCAACAACTGGACAACTTTTATTGGATTGCCGCTTGGGCCGCTTTATTTTCCTTTATCGTTGCTGCGTTATTAGTTCGTCATTTTTTAAAACCGTTAAAAAATTTACACTCGGCAGCTAAATCACTGTCTAATGGTAATTTTGATTATCAAATTGACGTGCGCGGTAAAGATGAACTCGCCGAACTATCACTCGCATTTAATTTATTGACCACCACTTTAAAGACTCAGAAATTATCGCGAGAACAATGGCTCGCCGATATTTCTCATGAACTGCGAACACCGATTGCCGTCTTACTCAGTGAAATAGAAGCCATTGAAGACGGACTCCGTAAACCGGAACCTAAATATATTAAGTCATTACATAATCAAGTCATTGCCCTAACCCGTCTAGTGGATGATTTATATTCACTATCACAGTCTGACACTGGCGTCCTTATCGATAAATCACACAATGTCGATATCACTAATATCATTAACAATATAGCCAATCAAAACGAAGTACGTTTAGCTGACAAGCATATTGCAATACAAAGTTTATACGATCACCATCAACCCATGTTATTACATGCCGATGCCAAATCATTGGCTCAGCTTATCGGTAACCTACTCGAAAACAGCTATCGCTACACAGATCAAAATGGGCACATACAAATCAACTTACAACAAATCAACGACAACATATTATTAACCATTGAAGATAGTGCACCCGCTGTACCTGACGCAGCATTACCAAAGCTATTTGAACGCTTGTACCGCGTTGATAAATCCCGCAGTCGTGCCAATGGCGGTTCCGGCTTAGGTTTATCCATTTGTGAAAACATCGTCAAAAGGCATAACGGTCATATCAGTGCACAGCATTCCGAACTTGGCGGCTTAAAAATAGCGATATCACTTCCGATTAAGGACAATTAACCCATGACCAACTTAGCAAAAAAAATACTTATGGTTGAAGATGAACCTTCCCTTGCTATCGTATTATGTGAATACCTCGCCCAGGCAGGCTTTCAAACCCACATCATTGATAACGGCCTCGAGGTTATTGACTGGGTGAAACAAGAAAGTCCTGACCTACTGATCCTTGATTTGATGCTGCCTAATCGTGACGGCTTAGATATTTATCGTGAATTACGTACTTTTAGTCAAGTCCCAGTCGTCATGGCAACTGCTCGTGTGGATGAAATAGACAGATTATTGGGGCTTGAACTCGGCGCTGACGATTACATTTGTAAACCATATAGTCCACGTGAAGTAGTAGCGCGTATCAAAAATGTATTACGTCGCACTGTAGAGGCTGCTACACCACAACAGAATGGCTTGGTTATTAATGATCAACAAATGAAAGTCGCATTTAATGAGCAAGAGTTAACATTAACGCCCGCGGAATTTCGCTTACTGAGTTTCTTTAATCAGCACCCAGGGCAAGTATTTAACCGTGACCAACTCATGCAAAAAATTTATGCTGATAATCGCTTAGTCACCGATCGGACCATTGACAGCCACATTAAAAATTTACGTAAAAAACTACAAGATGCAAATCCAGACGGTGAATACATCAAATCAATTTATGGGGTTGGTTATAAGTTTACCTTGTGATTATCCCTACTTTTTAAATTACGATTAATCTCCATATTTTCTCCATAATTCCTGCGCATTTGTTGCTTATAGTTACCCCATCAACAGATTAACTCACACAGAGTTAATCTGCTTAATACTAACAACAAGCAACAAAGTGAGATTATGATGAAAAAAACATTCTTTATTACCGCCGCCTTATTAACAGCGATGACAACCACAACGTTTGCTTATGCAAATTCAAATAGCGATAACAATCAGCGTCATCATCTGTCTTTTGAACAAATGGACACCAACAACGATGGTAAAATTTCCCGTGAAGAAGCAACCGGTCGTATAGCCGAGAACTTTGATAAATTAGATAAAAATAGCGACGGCTTCATTACCAAAGATGAACTACCAAAACGTGGTAAGCATCATAAAGGCATCATGTTCAAAAAAATGGACACCAATAATGACGGTAAAATTTCAAAAGAGGAAATGAATCAATACTTTGATAAATTAGACAAAAATGGCGACGGCTTCATTACCAAAGATGAACTACCAAAACGTGGTAAACATCATAAAGGCATGATGTTCAAGAAAATAGACACCAACAATGACGGTAAAATTTCAAAAGAGGAAATGAATCAATACTTTGATAAATTAGATAAAAATGGTGACGGCTTCATTACCAAAGATGAGCGACCAAAACGTGGTAAACATCATAAAGGCATGATGTTCAAGAAAATAGACACCAACAATGACGGTAAAATTTCAAAAGAGGAAATGAATCAATACTTTGATAAATTAGACACTAATAGCGATGGCTTCATCACGAAAAAAGACATCGCTACGCAACATAACAAGCGCTAATGAGTCAAAAATAATTCATCCCTACATACTAAAATGCCTGTAAGTTTTAACTCACAGGCATTTTTATTGGTCGTTGACATCTTTTTAACCGGAAAGTTAAAATATAATGTTAACTCGATCATGTTTATTCGTGTAGAAGCTCCTTTTAACACCCTGAATTACATAAGATAAAGCTAATCTATAAATGTGACCTAGCTAACAAACTGAGTGATTTATGTCAAAACCTTATCCCCTTGGTGCACACTTACAACCAGCCAACACTTTAACAAAGCAAGGCTGTAACTTCGCAATATACGCACCAGACTGCCGCAATTTGCAATTGGTATTGTTTAATGACAAAACACAACGTAGTTTCACTATCGAAAAAAAATATGCGGATATTCACCATATATTTATCCCAGGTGTCACCGCGGGACAAGAGTATGGATTCTCAGCCAATATTGACGGGAAAGACTGGCTATTACTCGACCCTTATGCAAAAGCAGTCAGCAACGCGCCTTATTATCAGCCTCCTTATGATGCTGAAAAAAGTTGGCTTCTAACCAAAGCGATTGTCATCGACAACGCGTTTGATTGGCAAGGTGTCCCCCAGCCAGATGTGCCCCTAGCAGAGACATTATTGCTAGAAACGCATATCAAAGGATTCACTCAATTAAACCCCGCTATTACCTCAGCAGATCCTGGAACTTACCAAGCGCTCGCCGACCCGGCCAATATCACATTATTAAAACAACAAGGTATCACTAGCGTACAACTATTACCTGTTGCAGTTTGTATGCACGAACCGCACTTATTAAACCAGCAAGGTGTCAATTATTGGGGTTATAGCACCCTAGCCTTTATGGCGCCAGACCCTCGCTTTGCTAGCAAAGATGCTGTAATCGAATTAAAAACGGTGATCAGAGAGTTACATAAACACGGCATCGAGGTGATCTTGGACGTGGTATTCAACCACACCGCAGAAGGTGGCAAAGATGGGCCGATATTCAATCTTAAAGCCTTGGACCACCGTTATTATTTACGTGATGAAAACGGCCTGAGAAACTACACGGGTTGTGGTAATAGCTTGGATCTAACCCACCAAGCCAGCCTTAATTTAGTCATGGATAGTCTACGTTATTGGGTAACTGAATATCATATTGATGGCTTCCGTTTTGATTTAGCCGCGACACTTGGCCGTAATGGCGACCGTTTCAATCAACAAGCACCATTTTTCCACGCTGTTGCGCAAGATCCTATTTTACAACCGACAAAACTTATCGCCGAGCCGTGGGACATTGGTCCTGACGGTTATCAGCTAGGGTATTTCCCAGATGGCTGGAATGAATGCAATGATAAATTCCGTGATACAGTGCGAAGTTTTTGGCGAGGTGATAACGGTTATCTAAAAGATTTCGCGACGCGGATCATGGGCTCTCGCCACTTCTTTAGTGGTGGACGTTGGCCACACAAACTCCCGGTAAATTATATCGCTTATCATGATGGATTTACTCTGCAAGATTTAGTGTCTTATAACGATAAACATAATAACGCCAACGGTGAAAACAACCGCGATGGTCATGGTGACAATCGCTCATACAATTGCGGTATTGAAGGTAAAACAAATAATTTAGCTGTTATCGCTTTTCGTGAAAAACAAAAGCGTAATCTGATCACCACGTTAATGTTTAGTTTTGGTATTCCACATATATTAGCAGCTGATACAGTTTCTCATACACAAGACGGGAACAATAATTCCTACTGCCAAGATAATGAGATCAGCTGGCTAAACTGGGACATGGACGAGGTAAAACAAGATTTCCAAGATTGGTTAAGCAAGATGATCAAAGTACGCAAGCAGTACATGCTACCGTTCATTAATGCGTTTACGGGTGATGGCCGTAATGGCCACCGTATTCATTGGTACTGCAGTGATGGTAGTACCATGCAACAACATGACTGGGAGCACCAAACCTGTATGGGGTTACATCTGGGTCTAGGCACTGAAGGCGATGAATTATTATTATTATTCAATCAAGTCGATACTCCAGTCGACTTTAAACTGCCTAATGTACCGCCAATTTGGCATCGTGTTTGTGATACCAGTTCGATTCAATTAGCCGCTCTGAATGTAAATGATCACTATCAATTATCAGGCCGTTCTATGGTGGTATTACAACGCAGTGGGCTTGATTCTATCTAATGCACTAACGCGTTTAATTTCTTGGGGGGTAAAGTAAACCTCCCGCAATTGTGTAATTTCCCGCTGTTGTTGCTCACTAGCGCTATCATTGTCGTTATTATGAGTAGCGCTAATAATTACAGCAAGTTGCTCTCTGTATTCGTCTAGCTTGACTTGCCACTGCTGACGCTTTTCATCAAGCTTCGCTAATCGGTCAGCCACTTCGGGTGAAAATGACTGTTGAGTGAAGTCTTGCAATTCAGTCTGACTCGCCCCTTGTTCTTGCAGCGTCTTATATTGATCTCGATATGTGTTTAGTTGATTTGCATTACGCTGTTGCGCCAATAACCACTCAGGTGCCGCAGCATCGAGTTCTTCTTTTGCCAATTGCTTTTCGGCAGTATCTAATTCATTGTTTTTATTAATCATAGCCAGACTTAACATGTAATCTTCGTACTCATCAGCTTGACCAAAAAATGCATCAATCACATCACTATCAAGATAACTCGCCCTGGCATCAAGTACCATTTCACGGGCTTGAACAACATTTTCTAATGCATACTCACCCGTATTATTTGGGTCAATATTCTGTTCAAACTGCTGCTTAATTGCCGAAACTTCATTAAGGTACTGTAAATAACCCGTTAATATCTCCACGCCTTGTGTCAGTGCAGGTTCAACGAGTTGCGATGTAAGGCTGTGTTTAATGCGTGTAACTATAATGTCTAAACTTTCCTCACCCATAGCAGATAGGTAAAAGTCGAATAAATGCTGAATTTTTTGATTAATGATCAGTTCCCCACTCTCATTAACATCAAGTGTTAATGGTAGCGTTGAACCTAATAATGAGCTTGGTAATAACAAAGGTATTACTTGTACTGGTTGAGAATCTAGTTCCTGAGCCGAACTATCTCTTGTCACATTAACTAGCGCGTTAATTTTCTCTGTTGATAATGGATAAATCTCTTGATGAGGCTCTAACGTTGGGGCAGGCTCTATGGCAATCGAGTTAGCATCACCTTCCGATAGAAATAATGCGCTACCACCAACAATGGCAATACCACAAGATAATATAGTGACGACAAGAAGTACGTTTGGTTTTAATGACATAACAGCGTCCTATGCAACTAAGCACTGCAATATATTTACAGCGCTTAGTCTTTTATTAAAGATAAGTTGACTACAGGCCTGCGCTCGTTAAACGCTTAGCATGTGCAGCATATAACGGTAATGGACTTGTACTACCTAAACCACGTAGACCAAACATACCATTGATTTCATCTGCATGGTTCATGGTATAATCATCACGGATTACTTTGCCTAAATGTGTCGAACAACGACCTACAAGCCCATCATTGGCTTCATCAATCGTTAAATAGGTAACAGCAAGTAAACCATCAGCAAGGTCAATTACATTTGAGTTGAATAGTGGATTGTATGTCCCACTCCATGAATAATAAGAAACACCATTCACGTTATGATCGCCGTCATTGACTGAGTAATCATAAACCCAATTTGGCCACCACCACGAACCAGCGTTATCACTTGGCGTTACTTTACACTCACCTTGTCTTAAACCTTCAGGATATTTGGCATTGAAAATAGCCGCATCTTTAGAATTCAAGGCTTCGAGTGAACCCATCACATTGGCTTGCTGAGCATTATTACCAGTTACAATAGATAACAAGCTTGCGACAGCATTACCAATGGCCATCGCTGGACCTTCTAATGGTGAGTCTTTAATTAAATCGGCAGTACCTGTACCACGATGTGGAGAACCCACAGAAGTAACCGAAGCCACAAGGCTTGGTCGAACAGAGGCAACATAACGTGAATCAATCCCACCTTGAGAGTGACCAATTAAGTTAAATTTATCCGCGCCAGTAATCGCACTCAGTTCCTCTAAATAACTGAGTAACTGTTCGCCACGTACTTCACTGGTATCATAACCACTGACTTGTGGTGTATATACTTCAGTCGCGCCAACATCTGCTAGCGCCCCCTTCACACCATAAAAATAATCTGCTAACACACTATCAAACCCCGCTAGTCCATGTACTAATACCACCGGATATTTGGTTTTACCCGAGCTATCAGCTTGAACAGGTGCGACGATGAAACATAAGGCTCCAACTAAGATAGGGAGTAAATTCCGAGTTTTTTTTAACATATCTAATCCTTTATTTTTGAATTATCGCAAAATAACGCACCCGATGGTGACAACCTGTCTCGATTTGAGTGCAGGAAAGTTATAACGCAAAAAAATAACAGGTACAACCAGATTGAACCTGATAGTGTTATTCATCAAACTAACAGGCGTAACAGAATTAAATGGGAAGTTTAAATTGAAGATTTAGCATTAATAATCACAATAAGTAAAAAGTGCAACATAAGACGCCAAGCGATAGGGGTTCACTGCCATCCTGAATTTCGTATCATTAACTTTATGACTTTAAGTAATTCACTGTTAATAAAGAATATTATTGTTGAAAACTAATATTTAAATTAAGTTTCATTTTTATAAAAACATTTATATTTATCAGACCTAGATCATACTAAGGTATGGCTTGAACGTTAATCAGAGCAAATAAATTAAATTTAAATGGATATCAAGTTGGCACTTTATTAAAAGATGTAATCTTAATTACGGCAAATAACAGACGAAAAAAAACCAGCAATATAATCGCTGGCTTTAACTGACAAACAACATTAATTTATAGTACAAAATTAACGAGGGTAGCTATTAATAATCATGTTATCGAATATCAATGTTTATTGATCGCATCCCACATGCTAAGTACCAGCTCTTGTTTCTGAG
>Ga0209291_1000613_pt1 | contig 33726 bp, 28 predicted proteins | sample GOMGulsemesocosm_FD_184633 | JGI IMG/M metagenome (GOLD analysis project Ga0209291, IMG submission 184633) | Methane-oxidizing microbial communities from mesocosms in the Gulf of Mexico - GOM9B Gulf of Mexico (SPAdes) (version 2) | ecosystem: Environmental > Aquatic > Marine > Cold seeps...
TTAAGTATTGTAATATTAGCCTTAACAGTGAAATAGCTGTGATTGAACAACTATCCCGTATTGCTAACCAAACAAATATTATCCATGACATTATCATCATGGTTGAGCTAGGGGATCTGCGGGAAGGCGTAATGCCTAACAATTTATTGGCATTTATCGGTAAGATAATTAATTTACCAAACATTGTAATAAAAGGCATAGGTACAAATTTAGCCTGCCGCTATGGTATATCACCTGATAATGACAAAATGTCTCAACTGTCTGCACTTGCAGATGAAGTCGAAAAAATATTTTCTATTCAGCTAGACATTATATCGGGCGGTAATTCGGCCTCGATTAGTTGGGCACTTAATCATGGTAAAAACAGCCGCATTAACAACCTACGAATAGGTGAAGCCATTTTTCTCGGTTGTGAACCATTATATCAAGAGCCTATTGAAGGGTTATTTACCGATGCCATCACGCTCACGGCTGAAGTTATAGAGTCGAAAATAAAACCGTCTTTACCTTGGGGTGAGCGCGGAAAAAATGCTTTTGGAGAAAAACAAGCTATCCCAAATAGAGGAGATGTGTCACAAGCACTGATCGCATTAGGTCGCCTAGATGTCAATATTGCAGGGCTAAAGCCGCCGACAGGCATAACAATTGTTTCATCAACCAGCGATCATCTGGTTATTGAAACATCAGGAGAATCCTTGTTCGTCGGCCAAAAGGTACAGTTCAAATTAGATTATGGTGCAGTTTTACTTTCTATGTCCTCGCCTTATACGCAGAAATCGTTTAACCATCGGAATTTTGATACATAATTAAAAACGATAACTTTGTATATCACTAAGCGATGACTAACTCGATTCATCTAATAAACTAGATATGACAAAAAATGCCTAACAGTTTTCACTGTTAGGCATTGTTATTATTCGGGGATTTTTGTCTGCAAACAAAAATTAACCCCCTTTAACTATCTTGCTTTCTACTTATGCCAGCTATACACGAGGTATTAGAACCAAGCTTCAACTTGCATACCTACAGTATAGTCGCTGTCACCTTTACTTGATCCCAAAGTAGTCCCTTTATCATCAGTAATATACGACGTAAATACACGCAGTTCAGGTCTAGCCCAGAAACTTTCGCCCATTGACCATGCTTGTGCAATAGTCGCTTTACTGCCACCTTTATCTGTTGAACCTTGAGATTCAGAGAACACACCTAATTCCAAAATGGTTTTCATGTTCTGGTTCCATTTGTACACCGGACGTACCACAACACTAAACAGCTCATGCTCTTCTTTGGCCAAGCCTACATCAGCAGAATTTGCATACATTAATTGATGACCGACTTCGATTTTATCGCCAACACTAACCACACCCCAGTTAATTACGCGGTAACCTGTCGCATCATTTTGTCTTCCGGAACGGTCAAACCAAGCACCACTGCCTAAGTCAGCCATTTGGGCACCATAAGAACTAGTACCATATTGCAACACGGTTTGGTTAAAGCCGTTACTTAAGCCTTGTTGTAAAATAGCCGTTAACATCACGCCATCATCAGCTTCTAACGTTTGTTCTGCTTTTTCATTAGCAAAATTATAAACCGCAGCCACTTCTAAATTTGCACCACTCCATAATTCAAGACCTGAATAACGAACATCAAAAATATTACCATTTACCTGAGAATCATTAGACCATGAGTGGTCCTGTGATAACCCATTCGAACTCGCTTGGCTACCTTCATCGAGCATCCAAGCGGCAGACAATTTACCAGGACCGACGGTTAAGTTTTCAATACCACCACCAGCACCCGCTGAGGTATTTAAGTAGTAAAAATCAGTAATGTGAATATCTTTACGTTGGTAATAACGTTTACCAGCCCACATCGTTGCTTCTTTATCGCTAGCAATTAGCCCCGTCGCTTGTATGTTAAATTGAGCCACGTTGAAGTCACCGTCTTCCCAACCATTATTACCTGAATTCCCTTGCGCAATCATTGCGTCAACAACCCAAGTTTGATCTTCCATTCCTGTTATTTTTGGTAGTTCTTGACGGAAACCAAACTCAGCATAAAGATCATTTTCATTACCTAAACGACCAATCTTGTTTTTCTCAAAACTAATATTTTCGCCATTATTTCCGCTAATACCAGTACCAGCTCGCATGTAACCATTAAAATCAACAGCGCCTGCTGCAGAAGAAAGTAAGGCTGCTGATACAGCAATCGCAACACGATTTAAGTTTTTCATATAATCTAAATCCTTGAATGAGTTTGGTTTCATTTTTCGAGCCATGACCAAGATACAATTGGCTCAGAAGACAAATTCATAGTAAGGAATTTTAAAATAACCACCTCCTCCACCCCCTGTTAATTTAAGGAGGATGAAAAAGGCTGAGAAAAAAGTGACTGGCTTATTTTTATGAGGAAGATCACCAAAGTAAGGCGTATTTACATGTTTTTTAAATCATCACATAAAAGACACTGTTAACTGGATCATGTTTAATCGACTAAATCGCTATATTAATGCTCTGAATTACATAAAATGCAGCTAATTTATAAATGTGATCTAAGCTGCAAACTGAAGATTAATGAATTAATACTGATTTTATAAATGAACTCTTCAATCACACGATAGGCAAGATAATCACGACATTCTATCACGCTTGATAACAAGTAAATGAAAACAAATTAACAAAGAAATTGTGTTCTTTGCAAACTGCGAATTAAAATTGCATTTTGCGAAGATCCATTTTTAAAATGCGATTAATTTAACAAAAAAAAAACAACAAAAAAATAAATCTATGTTTTTAAAGTACAAAAAAGATGGCACGAGATATGCGATAACAAGGGTACCTATAATACTTACTTTTATACTTCGCAATCAAGGGACTGCTTATGAAAACATGTCAGTACAAGACACTATTATTAATGTCTACCTGCCTTTATAGCTTAAATGCTACATCGGCGCCTTTTGCTAGTTGCCCGACTGAAGCATTTCTATCCCAATACAAAAATGGCAGTACACATTATAAATCAGTGGACCTGAGTACAGGTTTAATCACAACGCTACAAACCGACGATGGCCTAGGCTCTGACTCAATTAATGCGATAGCCTTCAATAACACAGATAAATATATCTATGGTTTTGACCGCAACCAACTGGCATTAGTCAAATTTGATAGCGATTTTAAAGCAACCGTTTTGAACTTTACTAACCCACCAAACAATAACTTTTTTGTGGGTGATATAAAAGATAATAAGTTCTATTTCTATCGTCGCTACCTTGGTCTTTACTACACGAATCTAGACAGCAGTGCATCCGACTACCTCACCATTACAAAAATAGTAGGGTCGAATAAAAGCATTAGAATTGCTGACTTTGCATTTCACCCTACCGATGGCAACATCTATGCCGTAGAAGGTAGAACAGGTCACTTATACCGTATTGATCCAACGACAGGTGTTGCAACTAATGTAGCCAGCACTGGGTTTAAGTCCCCACGTAGTGCGTTTGGTGCTGCTTACTTCGACTCTGCCGGTTATCTTTATTTCCTCCGTAACAATGACGGTAATATTTACCGGACTGACATTACCGATCCGAACAATATTACTGGCGCATCCGTGTATTTTGCTAAAGCTTCAGCAAGTAACAGTAATGACGGTGCTCGTTGTTCAGAGGCAGCCGTTGTATCAACGAATACGGATTATGGTGATGCTCCAGATACGTACGGGACAACCTTAGCGGTAAATGGTGCAAGGCATCTCATTGACTACAACAACTATATACTTGGTAGCCTTATTGATTCTGAAGATGATGCTAATCTATCACCCAATTCTGACAATACAGATAACCTCGAAGATGAAGATGGTATTCTATTTCAAACCGCACTCGTTACAGGCCTAGATGCCCAAGTCAATGCAACGATCACAGGCGGTCAAGACAGTGCTTATTTCAATGGTTGGTTTGATTGGAATCAAGATGGTGACTTTGAGGATGCGGACGAACATGTATTTAATAATCTGCAGTTAGATTCTAATTCACATAACATCGCTTTAACCGTACCAGCTACCGCATTAGTCGGCAATACTTGGTCGCGATTCCGGATCGGTGACCAAGCTAACATAACCAGTAGCGGTGGTTATGCTAATGGGGAAGTCGAAGATTATCCAATTACTGTTGTTGATGGTAATACCACCAGTATTTATTATCCAAGTGAAGACGATTATGTCACACTTGCTTACGAAGATCGCTGGCCTGAACAAGGTGACTATGACTTTAACGATGTCGTTATTTTTTATCGAGTAGTGCAAACAATTAGCAATAATCAAGTTTCTCGTATCGATATACAAGGTGAACTCATCAATTATGGTGCCTCATACTTCAACGGTTTTGCTGTCCACTTAGACGGAATACTACGTAGTAATATTGATCAAGACTTACTACAAGTCCGATATAACTCTGTATCCGCACCCACCACAGGTGTTTTAGAAGCGGGTCAGACCGATGCTGTTGTTATCGTTTCAGATAACTTAAAAACAGCGTTCACCTCGACTTGTGGAGAACTCTACTTTAATACCGAGCCTGCTTGTATGGGCAACACGAGTACTTATTCATTCGAAATTAATATTCCAATGATTAATCCCGTTGATATAGCTAGCATGCCAGCAATGCCACTGAATCCCTTTATCTTTGGCACCGAAAACCATACTAGAAATGTTTTCTTTGGTGAGCCTATTGGACGTGAGTTAGAGATTCATTTACCGGATTTACCTATCACAGATCTAGGTAGTAGTGATTACTTCGGACTACTTGACGATAATTCAAACCCACCGACTACCACATTCAGAACCTCAGCCAACTTGCCTTGGGCTGTTGAGATAGGCAATACAGAATGGAAAGCACCACTCGAAGAAACGGATATTTCTTCCGCTTATCCTGAATTCAATAAATTCATCACCAGTGGTGGCGTCAATAACGAATTTTGGTTTGATAACCCAGTTTTCCATAAAATAGTCGATTAGGAGCAGATCATGAAATTTATTCAAACGCTGATTATTTGTAATATTGCCTTTATTTCTGCTTGTAGTGATAGTGAAAGCGACAGTCCAACGGGAAATGTAAGTACCCCCACAGCGAATGTTGTTACACCTGCAATCGATGGTCCTGAACAAGAGTTACTCTCTGACGATGATGGATTTATTTCCACAGAGAGTGATGACCTCAGATTACAGGATATAGAAGCACCGATAACACAAAAATTCACAGCAACTAAACAGCAAGAATTAATCATCACATCACAAGGAACCGACTCATGTCATATCAACGTATACACTCGATATGATAAAACGTCGGGATATAATTTCACCCCTTCAGGAGGAAGTCGCGTTGTACAAGTATATTCAGCAAATTGTGAATATTCGGGTACTATCTATCTATTAAATCAACAACATAAATTATTAATTGAGGTGGTCAATTTAAATCAAGAAGACACAACGAGTTATTATGAGGAAACAATAAAAAATACCGCCATTGAAGTTGCAATACAATAGTGGTGCGAACAGCACGTTAATTTAATTCCAAAAGTAATACTCCAAAAAAACCACCACACAATATTAATTGGTGGTGGTTTTTATTTTATCGCCAACATTCATTTCAGTTTATTTCACGATAAACAACCTCCTCTGTCGCGACCTGCTATTTAATTTTCCATAATCAGTCACAAGCACATATAATGATATTGATTCACTCATTCAAAGGTCACTTAAATGCGTTTAACCATTTTTCATAAATTGTTCATATCTTTAATGCTAATTAGCTCAATTATGATGATTGGCATGGCATTATTGATTAACAATAGCTTTCAAAATGGTTTTCAACGTTATCTTAATCAAAGTGAAGTCGAACGCATTGAAAATATGGCTGAAAATATCAGTGATTATTATTCATCAGACCAAGGCTGGTACAAACTACAGCAGCAACCTGAATTATGGCGAAGACTATTAAGAAACATTGGTGAGCATCCCAGACAACCAAAAAAAGTCTCTGAAATGACATCAAGGAAAACCAGATCAAATTACAACCAACTCACACCTCGCCTTAACTTGCTAGATATAAATGGCAACACTATTATCGGCGATCCTAAAAATTTTCATCGTTTACATGCAAATATACAAATTACTAAAGTTGCGATCACCAAAAATGAACAAACCATTGGTTGGCTATCTATTTTACAAAGAGAGAACATCAAGGGTCATTTAGCCGAACGTTTCTTAAGGCAACAACTCGACAACTTTTATTGGATTGCCGCTTGGGCCGCTTTATTTTCTTTTATCGTTGCTGCATTATTAGTTCGTCATTTTTTAAAACCGTTAAAAAAATTACACTCAGCAGCTAAATCACTGTCTAATGGTAATTTTGATTATCAAATTGACGTGCGCGGTAAAGATGAACTCGCCGAACTATCACTCGCATTTAATTTATTAACCACAACCTTAAAAACTCAGAAATTATCACGAGAGCAGTGGTTCGCCGATATTTCTCATGAACTGCGTACACCGATTGCCGTCTTGCTCAGTGAGATAGAAGCGATTGAAGATGGTATTCGTAAACCGGAACCTAAATATATTAAGTCATTACATAATCAAGTCATAACTCTAACCCGCTTAGTTGATGATTTATATTCATTATCTCAATCAGATAGTGGCGTCCTTATCGATACATCACACAATGTCGATATCACCAATATAATTAACAATATCGCCAACCAAAACGAAGTACGTTTAGCAGACAAGCATATTGCAATACAACGTTTATACGATCACCGTCAGCCAATGTTATTACATGCCGATGCCAAATCATTGGCTCAGCTTATCGGTAACCTGTTCGAAAACAGCTACCGCTACACAGATCAAAATGGGCAGATACAAATCAACTTACAACAAACCAACGACAGCATATTACTAACTATTGAAGATAGTGCACCCGCAGTACCTGACGCAGCATTACCAAAGCTATTTGAACGCTTGTACCGCGTTGATAAATCCCGTAGTCGTGCCAATGGCGGTTCCGGCTTAGGTTTATCCATTTGTGAAAACATAATCAAAAGGCATAACGGTCATATCAGTGCACAGCATTCCAAACTTGGTGGCTTAAAAATAGCGATATCACTTCCGATTAAGGACAATTAATCCATGACAAATTTAGCCAAAAAAATACTTATGGTTGAAGATGAACCTTCCCTTGCTATCGTATTATGTGAATACCTCGCCCAGGCAGGATTTCAAACCCATATCATTGATAACGGCCTCGAGGTTATTGACTGGGTGAAACAAGAAAGTCCTGACCTACTGATCCTTGATTTAATGCTACCTAATCGTGACGGTTTAGATATTTATCGTGAATTACGTACTTTTAGCCAAGTCCCTGTCGTCATGGCGACTGCTCGTGTGGATGAAATAGACAGATTATTAGGACTTGAACTCGGTGCTGACGACTACATTTGTAAACCATATAGCCCACGTGAAGTCGTGGCGCGGATCAAAAATGTATTACGTCGCACTGTAGAGGCTGCTGCACCTCAACAAAATGGCTTGGTTATTAATGATAAACAAATGAAAGTCGCATTTAATGAGCAAGAGTTAACATTAACGCCCGCGGAATTTCGCTTACTGAGTTTCTTTAATCAGCACCCAGGACAAGTATTTAACCGTGACCAAATCATGCAAAAAATTTATGCTGATAATCGCTTAGTCACCGATCGTACCATTGACAGCCACATTAAAAATTTACGTAAAAAGCTACAAGATGCTAACCCAGACGGTGAATACATCAAATCTATTTATGGGGTTGGTTATAAGTTTACCTTGTGATTATCAATACTTTTTTAAATTACGATTAATCTCCATATTTTCTCCATAATTCCTGCGCATTTGTTGCTTATAGTTACCCCATCAACAGATTAACTCACACAGAGTTAACCTGTTTAAGACCAACAACAAGCAACAAAGTGAGATTATGATGAAAAAGACATTCTTTATTACCGCCGCTTTATTAACAGCGATGACAACCACAACGTTTACTTATGCAAATGCAAATAGCGATAACAATCAGCGTCATCACATGTCTTTTGAAAAAATGGACATCAATAAAGATGGTAAAATTGCAAAAAATGAAGCGACAGGGCGAGTAGCTGACACCTTTGATAAATTAGATACTGACAACGATGGTTTCGTTAGCAAAGCAGATTTACCAAACAAAGGCAGGCATCACCGAGGTAAAATATTCAAAGAAATGGACACCAACAACGATGGTAAAATTTCCCGTGAAGAAGCAACCGGCCGTCTAGCCGAAAACTTTGATAAATTAGATAAAAATGGAGACAGCTTCATTACCAAAGATGAACTACCAAAACGTGGTAAACACCATAAAGGCATGATGTTCAAGAAAATAGACACCAACAATGACGGTAAAATTTCAAAAGAGGAAATGAATCAATACTTTGATAAATTAGACACTAACGGCGATGGCTTCATTTATAAAGATGAATTAATGAAACAACATAAAAAACGTTAATATAAAGGGGGACTTTGCTCCCCTATCCTCTAAAATACTATTTCTATTTAGCTGACCATTTTTCTTCATGAATGGCAGCCTCTATATCGCGACGTGGTAACCAACCTAACTTTTCTAGCTCCGGTTTATCATTGAAGTGAGAAACATACCCAACACACAAATAAGCGACAATATTAATCTCTTCAGGAATGCCTAGTGCATCTTTCAACACTGAATCATGGATAATACTGACCCAACCAACACCCAAGTTTTCTGCTCGTGCCGCTAACCACAAATTTTGAACTGCACATACCGTACTATATAAATCCATTTCACGATTAATGGTTCGGCCAATAACAGTAGGACCATTACGACTACGATCACAGGTAACACAAATACCCAATGGTGCGTCTAAAATACCTTCTAACTTCAACTTTCGATATTGCTCTGCTTTTTCATCGGTAAACATAGCGGCTGATTCAGCATGAGCTGATTCAAAGCCCGCTTTTATTTTTTCCTTCGTAGCACTGTTTTTAACCAAAATAAAATCCCAAGGTTGCATAAAACCAACACTCGGAGCATGGTGAGCGGCAGTTAATACCCGTTTCAATACATCATCAGGAATGAGCTCGGGTTTAAACTGGCCGCGTACATCTCGTCGAGAAAATATGGTTTTATAAACCGCATCTCTTTCATCTTCAGTTATTTTCATTCAGTCACGATCACGATAGTAATAAAATAGTGTATTGATTATCTAATTAAATAATAGAAGAAGTAAAGCCAGTGATACCGCCGTTTCCGAATAACTTAAACTACCAAGCCTCTAACTAGCCGTGTTTACATCATTTTTAAACGCGCATATGAAATATAATGTTAACTTGATCATGTTTATTCGTGTAAAAGCTCCTTTTAACGCCCTGAATTACATAAGATGAAGCTAACTTATGAATGTGACCTAGCTAACAAACTGAGTGATTTATGTCAAAACCTTATCCCCTTGGTGCGCACTTACAACAAGCCAACAATTTAACAAAGCAAGGCTGTAACTTCGCGATATACGCACCAGATTGCCGCAATTTGCAATTGGTATTGTTTAATGACAAAACACAACGTAGTTTCACGATCAAAAACAAATATGCGGGTATTCACCATATATTTATCCCAGCTGTCACCGCTGGACAAGAGTATGGATTCTCAACCAATATTGACGGACAAGACTGGCTATTACTCGACCCTTATGCAAAAGCAGTCAGCGAAGCGCCTTATTATCAGCCTCCTTACGATGCTGAAAAAAGTTGGCTTCTAACTAAAGCTATTGTCATCGATAACGCGTTTGACTGGCAAGCTGTCCCCCAGCCAGATGTCCCCTTAGCAGAAACATTATTGCTAGAAACGCATATCAAAGGATTCACTCAATTAAACCCCGCTATTACCTCGGCAGAGCCAGGTACTTATCAAGCACTCGCCGATCCGGCCAATATTATATTATTAAAACAACAAGGCATCACTAGCGTACAACTCTTGCCTGTTGCAGTTTGCATGCACGAACCGCACTTATTAAACCAGCAAGGTGTAAATTATTGGGGCTATAGCACTCTTGCCTTTATGGCGCCAGATCCCCGTTTCGCTAGCAAAGATGCAGTCATCGAATTAAAAACAGCGATCAGAGAATTACATAAACACGGCATCGAGGTGATTTTGGACATGGTATTCAACCATACCGCAGAAGGTGGCCAAGATGGGCCAATATTCAACCTTAAAGCCTTGGACCACCGTTATTATTTGCATGATGAAAACGGCCTGAGAAACTACACTGGTTGTGGTAATAGCTTGGATCTAACCCACCAAGCTAGCCTTAATTTAGTCATGGATAGCCTACGTTATTGGGTAACTGAATATCATATTGATGGCTTCCGTTTTGATTTAGCCGCAACACTTGGCCGTAATGGCGACCGTTTCAATCAACAAGCACCATTTTTCCATGCTGTTGCACAAGATCCTATTTTACAGCCTACAAAACTTATCGCCGAGCCGTGGGACATTGGTCCTGACGGTTATCAGCTAGGATATTTCCCTGATGGCTGGAATGAATGCAATGATAAATTCCGTGATACAATGCGAAGTTTTTGGCGAGGTGATAAGGGTTATCTAAAAGATTTCGCGACGCGGCTCATGGGCTCTCGCCACTTCTTTAGTGGTGGACGTTGGCCACACAAACTCCCGGTAAATTATATCGCTTATCATGATGGATTTACTCTGCAAGATTTAGTGTCTTATAACGATAAGCATAATAACGCCAACGGTGAAAACAACCGCGATGGTCATGGTGACAATCGATCATACAATTGCGGTATTGAAGGTAAAACAAATGATTTAGCTATTATCGCTTTTCGTGAAAAACAAAAACGTAATCTGATCACCACGTTAATGTTTAGTTTTGGTATTCCACATATATTAGCAGCCGATACAGTTTCTCATACACAAGATGGGAACAATAATGCCTACTGCCAGGATAATAAGATCAGCTGGCTCAACTGGGAAATGGACGAGGTAAAACAAGATTTTCAAGATTGGTTGAGTAAGATGATCAAAGCGCGCAACCAATACATGCTGCCGTTCATTAATGCGTTTACGGGTGATGGCCGTAATGACCACCGTATTAATTGGTACTGTAGTGATGGTAGTACCATGCAACAACATGACTGGGAGCACCAAACCTGCATGGGGTTACATCTAGGTCTAGACACTGATGGCGATGAATTATTATTATTATTCAATCAAGTCGATATCCCAGTCGATTTTAAGCTGCCTAATGTACCGCCAATTTGGCATCGTGTTTGTGATACCAGTTCGATGCAATTAGCAGCTCTAAATGTAAACGATCACTATCAATTATCAGGCCGTTCGATGGTGGTATTACAGCGCAGTGGGCTTGATTCCATCTAATGCACTAACCCGCTTAATTTCCTGAGGGGTAAAGTAAATCTCCCGCAATTGTGTAATTTCCAGCTGTTGTTGCTCACTAGTCGTATCATTGTCGCTATTATTAGTAGTGCTAGTAATCACAGCAAGTTGCTCTTTGTATTCATCTAGCTTGGCTTGCCACTGCTGACGCTTTTCATCAAGTGTTGCTAATCGATCAGCCACTTCGGGTGAAAATGACTGTTGAGTGAAGTCTTTCAATTCAGTCTGACTCGCCCCTTGTTCTTGCAGCGTCTTATATTGATCTCGGTATTTATTTAACTGATTGGCATTACGCTGTTGCGCCAATAACCACTCAGGTGCAGCAGCATCGAGTGCTGCTTTTGCTGATTGCTTTTCGGCAGTATCTAATTCATTATTTTTATTAATCATAGCCAGGCTTAACATGTAGTCTTCGTACTCATCAGCTTGACCAAAAAATGCATCAATCACATCACTATCAAGATAACGGGTCCGAGCATCAAGTACCATTTCACGGACTTGAATAACATTATCTAGTGCATACTCACCCGTATTATTTGGGTCAATATTCTGTTCAAACTGCTGCTTAATTACCGAAACTTCATTAAGGTACTGTAAATAACCCGTTAATATTTCCATGCCTTGTGTCAATGCTGGATCAACGAGTTGCGATGTAAGGCTGTGTTTAATGCGTGTAACTATAATGTCTAAACTTTCCTCACCCATAGCTGATAGGTAAAAGTCGAATAAATGCTGAATTTTTTTATTAATGAGCAGTTCCCCACTTTCACTAACATCAAGTGTTAATGGTAGCGTTGAACCCAATAATGAGCTTGGTAATAACAAAGGTATTGCTTGTACTGGTTGAGAATCCAGTTCCTGAATCGAACTATCTCTTGCCACATTAACTAGCGCGTTAATTTTCTCCGTTGATAATGGATAAATATCTTGATTAGGCTCTAACGTTAGGGTTGTTTCTATGGCAATCGAGTTAGTATCACCTTCCGATAGAAATAATGCACCGCCGCCAACAATAGCAATACCACAGGATAATACAGTGACAACAAGAAGTGCGTTTGGTTTTAATGACATAACAAGTATCCTACGTAACTAAGCACTGCAATACAGTGCTTAGCCTTTTATTAAGATAAATTGATTACAGGCCTGCGCTCGTTAAACGCTTAGCATGTGCAGCATATAACGGTAATGGACTTGTACTACCTAAACCACGTAGACCAAACATACCATTAATTTCATCTGCATGGTTCATGGTATAATCATCACGGATTACTTTACCTAAATGTGTCGAACAGCGACCTACAAGCCCATCATTGGCTTCATCAATCGTTAAATAGGTAACAGCAAGTAAACCATCAGCAAGGTCAATTACATTTGAGTTGAATAGTGGATTGTATGTCCCACTCCATGAATAATAAGAAACACCATTCACGTTATGATCGCCGTCATTGACTGAGTAATCATAAACCCAGTTTGGCCACCACCACGAACCAGCGTTATAACTTGGCGTCGCTTTACACTCGCCTTGTCTTAAACCTTCAGGGTATTTGGCATTGAAAATAGCCGCATCTTTAGAGTTCAAAGCTTCGAGTGAGCCCATCACATTCGCTTGCTGCTCATTATTACCTGTCACAACAGCTAATAAACTCGCAACGGCACTACCTACTGCCATCGCAGGACCTTCTAATGGCGAGTCCTTAATTAAATCGGCGGTACCTGTACCACGATGTGGAGAACCTACTGAAGTAACTGAAGCCACAAGACTTGGTCGAACAGAGGCAACATAACGTGAATCAATCCCACCTTGAGAGTGACCAATTAAGTTAAATTTATTCGCGCCAGTAATAGCACTCAGTTCTTCTAAATAACTAAGTAACTGTTCGCCACGTACTTCGCTGGTATCATAACCACTGACTTGTGGTGTATATACTTCAGTCGCGCCAACATCTGCTAACGCTCCCTTCACACCATAAAAATAATCTGCTAACACACTATCAAATCCCGCCAGTCCATGCACTAATACCACCGGATATTTGGTTTTACCCGAGGTGTCAGCTTGAACAGGTGCGACGATGAAACACAAGGCTCCAACTAAGATAGGGAGTAAAGTCCGAGTTTTTTTTAACATATCTAATCCTTTATTTTTGAGTTATCGCAAAATAGCGCACCCGATAGTGACAACCTGTCTCGATTTGAGTGCAGGAAAGTTATAACGCAAAAAAATAACAGGTACAACCAGATTGAATCAGGGAGTGTTATTCATCAAACTAACAGATATACGAGAATCAAATGGTAAGTTTAAAGTCAAAAATTAGCACTAACAATCACAAAAAGTAAAAATAACCGCACAATGAACCAATATCGATAAATTCCTACAGTTAAATATTTCGTATCATTAATTTTATGATTTTTAATAAGTCATTGTTAATAAATGACATTATTATGGAAAATCAATATTTAAATTAAGCTTCATTTTTATTAAAATATTTATAGTTATCAGACATAGATCATACTAAGGTATTACTTTAACGTTAAGCAGAGCAAATAAATTAAATTTATGTGGATATCAAGTTGGCACTTTATTAAAAGATGTAATCTTAATTACAGCAAATAATAGACGAAAAAAAACCAGCAATATAATCGCTGGTTTTAACTGGAAAACAGCATTAATTCATAGTTCAGAATTAACGAGCTTCGTTATTAATAATCATTTTATCGAATATCAATGTTTATTGATCGCATCCCACATGCTAAGTACTAGCTCTTGTTTGTGAGGGGTTAACTCATTAGCAACAAGCGCATCTCGCAAACTGTGCACGACCTGAAATTTAATGTCGTGGGGATATATTTTACCTATATTTTCGCACTTCGCTGTTGCGAAAGTGACGTGGCCGTGTAAATATTTAGCCGCAAATAGTTGATCCGACGTTCCTTGTTCTACAAATCCATCAAGCTTTTCCATTAGCTTGCTTTGATAAGTAGCTTTAGACAATGATTATTCCTCATACTCTGGGTTGGCGACACGATACATGATGTAATCACGATAACCTGTAGTTACACGAATAAAACCTGATAATGCTTGGTCTAATTCAACATCCCCCGTGTCTACAATTAAAGGACGTCCTGCTAATGCCGACAGCTTCGTTTTAGTTGCCAGCACAATAATATTTTCTTTGCCGATTTGTTTAATCAACTGCGGCGACAGTTGCTGATTACCACGACCAAAAATATGGCCCTGACCACCAATTAAGGTGATCACTAATTTACAGGGCTGGTCTTTCGTCAACGCTATTAACTGCGCAGCCGTTTGGTCCAAAGCGATCAATTCATGCTGATGCACAACATCAACACCTAATAAGGTATTATCCAATCCCAGTTCGGCCATTGTGAATGCCACGGTTGAGCCGGACCCCATAATATAATATTCATCTTCCATATCTGCCATCACATCGGCAGCTATGTCTGTTAGCACTAACTCATCTGATTCAATACCACCCATTTTAACGCTTTGCACATAACGTAAATCAGACGGCACCATCATCTCACCATAACGCTTCGCTTTTACAGTTCCTTGACGAAATGCGACTTCGTCAATATCCATAACATCAGCGTCAGCCAAGGTAACCAATTCGCCTAAGATCAGTCGACGAACAACGCAACCAGCAGCTTTAGGTGTAACACCATAAACACCTGAGTGGATCTTACAGCCTGCTGGCACGCCTAGTACAGGGACGGCATCGTTAATGGTGGCGCAAATATTACGCGCAGTACCATCACCACCAGCAAACAATAATAAATCAATATCTTGCGTTAATAATGCATCAACTGCAGCATAGGTGTCTTGCTCGGTTGTAACATCATTTTCAGGTCGATAAACGACTTCAACATCAAAGCCTAATTCTAAACTACAGCGCTCGCCCATTTCACCGCCTGCAGTAACAACCGTAAAACGCTGAGCAAGATCAGCAAATTGACCCAATGCTTGTAACATACGATTGTTCGCTTGCGGGATCGCACCTAAACTAAGCGCTTGCTGGGCAACATTATCACTGCCTTTTAATGCCACGCTGCCACCAATTCCAGCAACTGGATTAACAATAATACCTAGTTTAAATGGCTTAACGTTCATACATACCTCGATAATCAAAATCTGCTAATGTTAGCGGTTTGGTTTTGTAAAACGCTTGTAGTGCAGCGACCAAAGCTTGCGTGCGCGTTGATAAGCCTTTTTCGAAATAGGTTTGTACTTGCTTGTGTATCTTGTGCTGAAAAGCCAATCGGTCAATGACAATATCAGATAAGTTATCTGCGCTGACGCGAAACTTAGCACCTGCAGCAACACAAATAATCCATTCAATCGCCTGTGGCACAATTTCTACTTTTTCAAATTCAGCTTGCTGCTGCGCATTACGTCCATCAGCAATATACCAGTAACCAAAATCCACCAATTGATGACGCGTTAATCCCGCCACTAACCAATGCGAAATTTCGTGCATACCACTCGAAAAAAAACCATGGGCAAAAATAATACGGTGATAATCACAACTTACATATTGTTCAAAGTCAGTATTAGCCGGTATATAAATAGGCTCATCATCGCCTTTGACTAATTGAGTATTAAATTCGTTTAAAAACGTGTGGTTAAAAATACGAATCAAATCTTGGTACTGATGCTGTTGCTGTTGCTCATCTTCCTTTAGAAAGCCTTGTAAATCGTTTTGCATACTGCGCCTAGCTAATCATTAAATCACAGAGTACGCTATTAATGAGCAGGATTATACCTCTATAGTAGTGGTATGTCCGCTAATATATCGCACTCAAATTGGTAATTTTCGCTAGTAGAATACTCCTTTACGCGATATTAATCTAATATTGTTAACGAACTTAATGTCACAATACCAACACGTCCAGCACTCCCCCAACTGGCTTCAGCCGTCAGTAATAATTGCTGATCACCTTGCCAAAGAATACTTTCCCATTGTCCATAAGGTGCAAGGTTAAAGCGCTTTGCCAAATCCCAATTCAAGTCTTTATTTTCAACAGGAATAATCCAAATGAAGGGGTGTTTGTAAATAATATTGTCATCATAACCAAGTAAAACCAGTTGACCTGTGGCAGCATTATAATCTGCCGCCGTTATCAATCCATCCACATTCAATGTTTGGTCTGGAATCACAGGGATTACCTTATCACTTGCAGTACCGCTAGTAATCTCAATTAAATCTAGACGATACAAGCGACTTTGAAAGTCCGTCCAATTTTTGCTTAAGACCCATAATTCTTCATCAACCACCGCCGACGCCTCACAATCATAATCATGCATATACATGGTTAACGCTTCTTCAGGTTTATCCGCCATTGAAAAACGAGTGGTGTTAATCGCAGCAATACTTGAACCGTCCTCAGCTGTCATTAGTACGTTAGTATCTATGTTAATAATGGTACGACTGTCACGGGTTCCCTGATTGTTACCGCAATCCATAACGAATAAATTACCGGCATCTTGCGCTAGCGATTCCCAGTCATAACTGATGACGTCATTGACATACACCTGTTTAATAACCTGCCCTGTTTTCTCATCTATTTGATATAAATTAGCACCGTCTCCACTATCATTAGCCGTCCAAGTTTGGCCGCTAAACTGAGCCAGTGAAGAGCTTTCCTTCACAATATCTTGTAGTGATGTTTGTACCTGGATCTCAAGTACAGGATAATTTTGCAGAGGTCTTGACCAATAAAAATGGCCAATGACAGCAACAACGCCTGCAATCAATAAGCCCCACACGACTATTTTCAGTGTCCATCTCAATACTGTCATAACAATTATCTATAACCCTCTTAATTCTCTATAAAATCCACGATAAGGTCTCTACAACCAACATATAAAATAATATAGTAACTATTATAATATTGATAATAGTACTTAATCTTATATATTTAGTCATTTTACAATACTAAAAAACAATAGAATGAATTTATTGCCTTTAAATTAAAATAATTTAAGCGTACACTTGTAAGCCTAACTGGTAAGACAACTAAACGAGGATGATGTATGTCACGCAGTGCTACACCAATAATAACGAATATAGGCACGGTAGCCGCCCCTTATAGTGCAAAAGAAGAAGCCGCGAACACTTGGTCTCATATCATAGGTGCATTACTGAGTATTGCCGCGCTTATCGCACTATTAGTACCCTCAATACAACAAGCAGATCCTTGGCGTATTACCAGTTTTAGTATTTATGGAATCTCGATGTTTTTATTATTTTTTGCATCAAGTGCTTATCACTATGCATCGAATCCAGCGACTAAAGCGAAATTAAAGACCCTCGACCATTGTGCTATTTTCTTATTGATCGCAGGTACTTATACGCCATTGTTACTGATTGAACTACGTGGTGTACTGGGCTGGAGTATCTTCGGTGTAGTCTGGTCTATGGCGCTATTTGGTATCATAGCTAAAGTCTATTGGGCTGAACGGTTTAAGAAGGTATCGCTATTTTTTTATCTTATTATGGGTTGGTTAATTGTTTTTTCTGGCGATGAATTATTAGGTAAACTCGCCACCGGCGCACTGTATTGGTTAATTGCCGGCGGAGTAGCTTATTCAATTGGTGCGATCTTCTATGCCAATAAACGTATTCCGTATAACCACGCTATTTGGCACATATTCGTGTTACTTGGTAGCGCTTGCCACTTTATAACAATTTACCTTTATATACTGCCAGTAAGCCACTAATCACGATGAGCGAATTCTCTTAACAATGAATTAACTCACCAGGGTAATGGCAATTTCACAACTTGCCATTACCCGCTTAATTTCGGGAATACAAGAACCACACCCGGTCCCCGCTTTGCTGCAACCACCAACGGCCTCAACACTATCAGCGCCCGATTCAACGGCTTTAATAATGTCATTCTCGGTAACTTGATGACACGCACATACCATTCGACTTGTCGGTGTTTCCGCTTCCCCTTTTAGCGTTGCACGTAAACCAACATCAGGCGTTAGCATGGTTAAGCTGGCTAACCAAGAATCGTCATCAATATCATTAGCGGGGGTTACCATTAAGCTAACATCTAAATTGTCCTGAAAGCTCATAGCAAAACGGTATTTTTGTTCGGCAGCATTATTATAATCAACTTGCTTGGTCATATAGCCATTATACAAAGCTAATTTTAATTGCTGAAAGAAAGTTGCAGGCTCAGCAACACTCGCAAGGTAATATAAGAAGCCTTGTTCTAAACGACGCTCAATCCAGTAATCCACCATAGGTAATATCTTCGCGACTTGCAGACGACGCTGACTCCATAAACCTGCGCGGGATGAATGCGCCCAAGCACTGACTCTCACGGGGGTATACTTGTTTTCCGGTTGTCCAGATAATGGATCCGTATGTCCTGCAACTAAACTAGAAATTGCACCAGCACTGGCGTTTTGGCGACTCCAGTGAATAGGTAAAAATAACTCACCAGGGTTTTGGCTCACCGTAGCATGGGTACGCACCAGTAGCTTACCTTGTAAACTTTCAACCGCAACTAAGCTACCGTCAACAAGACCGCGTTCGGTGAGATCTTGTGGGTTAATCGACAATAACGGTTCAGGCATATGACCGTTAAGTTTTGTTGCTAACCCTGTTCGGCTCATGCTGTGCCATTGGTCACGGTTACGACCGGTATTTAAGATCATGGGATAATCTTTACAGACTTCACTTGCCGCTGATTTATAATAAAGCGAAATGAAATTAGCTTTACCAGACGGTGTTGAAAACTGCCCATCAGTGAATAGTCGCGCTTGTGACTCGTCCCCATGTATTGGCCACTGCATAGGCTGGTGCTCTTGATAATCTTGATCTGCTAATACCGCGATATCTAAACCTCGCGGTAAAGTGTCTTGTTTAAATCCGGTCATCTGCGCATATTCAGCAAATACGTCTGCTTCGCTGTCAAAGCTAAATGCTTTACCAAATCCCATGCGTTTGGCCACTTCCGCTAATAACCACCAATCGGCTTTTGCTTCACCGACACTCGGCAAAAAGCCACGTTGGCGTGATATACAGCGTTCTGAGTTAGTCACTGTACCGGTTTTTTCACCCCAACCTTGCGCAGGTAATAATACATCAGCACAGGCGATGGTATCTGATTTAGCGATACAATCAGAGACAACCACCAGCGGACAATTTAATAACGCCTGCTGGATTTTGTCTGAATCCGGTAAGCTTACGACAGGATTAGTACCCATGATCCAAATTGCTTTGATCTTGCCCTGATGCACTTGGTCAAACATATCAATGGCTTTAGCACCAGTATTGGTCGCCAATTTATCGGTATGCCAGAATTCACTCACTAGCTTATGACTCTCTGGTGTAAAGTCCATGTGCGCAGCTAGCATACTGGCAAGGCCACCCACTTCACGGCCACCCATGGCATTAGGCTGACCGGTCACAGAAAATGGACTGGCACCAGGCTTACCGATACGGCCTGTTGCTAAATGGCAGTTAATAATGGCATTTACTTTGTTCGTACCACTGGTTGACTGATTCACACCTTGGCTAAATAACGTCAAGGTTTTATCAATATCGGTAAAGCGACGGAAAAAATCTATCATGGTATCGAGTTCGAGATTACAGAATTCAGCCAGTTCAACCCAACTTGGTGTTGATTGATAAGCAGACGCAAGTGCTTCTGCAAAACCTTCGGTATGTTGAGCGATATAATTGAGGTCACATGCGTTTTCTTGATCAAGAAATTCTAACAAACCATTGTAAAGAGCGACATCGGTACCCGGTCGAATGGCTAAATGTAAACTCGCTATATCACAAGTGTCCGTGCGGCGCGGGTCGATGACGGTTATTTTTAAATTCGGATTTGCCATTTTCGCCTGTTTAATACGACGAAATAAGATGGGATGACACCAAGCGAGATTAGAACCTACTAAACAAATATGTTCAGCTGCTTCGATATCCGCATAACAGGCAGGCACCGCATCTTCACCAAAGGCTCGTTTATGAGCGACAACGGCAGAAGACATACACAGACGTGAATTAGAATCAATATTACTGCTGCCAATAAAGCCTTTCATCAATTTGTTAGCAATATAGTAATCTTCGGTGAGTAACTGCCCTGATACATAAAAGGCAACAGCGTCAGGACCATGTTCGGCAATCACTTTGTTAAACGATGATGCAACATAGCTTAATGTGGTTTCCATACTCTGCGCTTGGCCACGAATATAACATTCAGTAAGACGTCCTTCTGGGACTAGGGTATCGGCTAGCGTTAATCCTTTAGAGCAAAGATTACCTAAATTGGTTGGGTGTGATTCATCACCACGAATAGTAACTGAGTTGTCTTGATTTACTTGCGCTTCGACACCACAACCGGTACCGCAATAAGGACATGTCGTTTTAACCCACTTGGGTATTTGTTTTAGCTTCTGCATATGTTCATCCTTGTTTACGCATATTCATATTCATTTATATATAGATAAAGCAAAAATCCAGCCAAGTCTATAGTTTGGGGGGAAGTAGGCGTAGATCACGAAGAAAGTGTATTGAAAATGCGTTAAAATAAGGGTTGCACTAAATTTTAGTACTTTGAAATAAGGTTTAAAAGGACGATAATAGTGCTTGGGATTGTTAAGCGCACCAAGTCGGTGCGCAAAATCATAATAATAAAAGTCGACTTACTGAGGCAATGATGCCTGATGGACCAAAATAAAGGCGTCCATCTCTGCCTGAGCTCGAGCCTGAACACTATCTAAACTATCTTCAGCTGTCATCGTTTCGACTACTTCATAATAACATTTAATTTTAGGTTCAGTGCCTGACGGCCTAACAATCACGCGCGAGCCACCTTCTAACTTGAAGATAAGCACATCACTAGCAGGTAAATCAATTGACTCTGTAGACCCATCTTTAAAGATTCGCAGACCACGGCTAATGTCATCTGTACTCAAAACCTGTTTATTAGCAATCTCTGTCGGTAGATCTTTACGCAGACAATCCCCGATGTTCGGCGTCGTCGGTTTAAGGGCAATACTCACCTGAGTGTTTAAGTGAAAACCATGCTCACGATAAATCTCTTCTAACCGATCCCAAACAGTCTGTCCTTGGCTAGCCAACTCTGCCGTTAACTGGGCAAATGCCACGAGTGCAGATAAACCATCTTTATCCCACACCATAGATCCAACCATATAACCTAAGGCTTCTTCATAGGCAAACAAACACTGATTATCATCACTTTGCTCAGCCATAGCCACATTCGTTAGCCACTTAAAACCAGTCAGAGTTGTCAAACAAGTCGCACCTAAGCTCGCTGCTACTTTCGATAATAAACTAGAGGAAACAATCGTTGTGCAAGTTAAACGATTATGTTCACTTGCATGATTCATGAGGTAATGACCCAATAATACGCCGACCTGATCGCCAGTGAGCATCTGGTACTTACCTGTCTCTGTACGCACTGCCACAGCAAACCTATCCGCATCAGGATCGTTAGCACAAGCCAGCGTTGCATCATACTTCTGCGCCTCGGCAATAACGAGGTCCATTGCTCCTTTCTCTTCAGGATTAGGAAAATTTACTGTCGGAAAATCGCCATCAGGTTCTCGCTGCAACGCCACCGAATAAACCTGAGATACACCAGCATCATTAAGCACTGTTTCGGCCATTTCTGCGCCAACACCATGCATCGCGGTATAGGATAGACTCACTAACTCTGGCTGAGTATGGTTCTGCAGTACAGCCGCATCCTTTATCCCTTTGCGGTAGCTTTGATAGTAATCATCTCCCAGCATAATAAGTCGACCTTCAGCACTCCCGGCTTCCAATGTCAGTAAACGAATACTTTCTGTTGCTGCTTTATCGATACATGCTGCGATTCCAGAATCATGAGGCGGGATGATCTGTGCACCGTTCCCCCAATATACCTTATACCCATTATACTGAGGCGGATTATGACTAGCAGTCACCACAATACCCGCGGCGGCATTAAGGTGAGTAACCCCAAATGCAACTAACGGTGTCGCCGCAACCTTACTGGTCAGATAGACTTTAATTCCCATTGCAGTGAGAACACCTGCAGCATCGTGGGCAAACTGTTTTGAATCATGACGGCCATCGTATCCAATGACAACACCTCTAATCTCAATATCTTTTATCTGTTGTTTAAGGTATGCCCCTAAGCCCGCAGAAGTTTGTTGCACTACTAAGCGATTCATTCTCATAGGGCCAGCAGCAACAATGCCCCGCAGCCCCGCAGTACCAAATGCGAGTCGACCCGAAAATCGTTGCTGTAACTCAGCTTCATTACTCGTATCCAGAAGCGCCTGCAATTCCTGTCGAGTACGAGGATCGGGATCATTTTCAATCCAATGATTAACTTTAAACTTTAATTTTGTGTCCATAATTTACTTCACCTGATATCAATTGTACTGCCCAGCCAAAACCGCAACAGCAAATGAAAATAATTATCATTACACTAATCCTAGCATCCATAGAGAACAAGGAAATTTTCACTTTAGAAGAAAGGGTAGATAAAAAAATATGATATTAATCATCATAGGCGACTTACTGCTCAAACAAAACCACAAAGATTAAAAGAAAGAAGACATTAATAGTACCGACTAAAATTACCACACCTGGCAGTTTATATAGCCCATTATTCAGAATATACGAATAATGATTTCGTTTTCAACCCAATTATAAAAATAAAATAAATGAATATAATGATAATCATTCATATAAAGTAATAAATCGGAACAAACTATGAGCCATAAAAAACTAACTTACGTAATCATCGGCGGTACATCCGGTATCGGCGAAGCAGTAGCAAAACACTTCGATAATAGCGAGAATATTGTTCATGTTGCCAGCCGTACGACAGGTCTTGATATCAGTGATGAAAAGGCGGTGCATTGTTACTTCGAATCTATCGGTCCTTTTGACCATCTCGTCGTTACAGCAGGCTCATATGCTCCAGCGGGAAAAATTACAGATGTAGTCATCGAGGATGCAAAAAAAGCATTCGATACTAAATTCTGGGGGTCAATCAATGTCGCTAAGCATGCAGCTCGCTATATGAAACCAAATGGCTCTATCACGTTAACAACCGGAATGCTCTCACGCAAAGTTGTTGCCAATACTTACACAAAAACAGCGATTAATGCAGCTTTAGAGGCGGTGACAAAAGTACTAGCTAAAGAGCTATCACCTATTCGTGTTAATGCTGTCAGTCCTGGCCTAACAATGACTAGCGCATATAAAAACATGGATGAATTATCTCGTGACGCTATGTATGAAAACGCAAAAAATAATTTACCCGCAGCTAAAGTAGGTGAGGCTTCAGATATCGCGATGGCTTACGTTATGGCTATCACCAACCAATATATGACAGGTTCAATCATCGATGTCGATGGCGGTGCTTTAGTCAACTAACATGCAAACCTGCTATTTACGGATGTACATATTTACGTCCGTCAACACCGAATTATAAACAGAGAAAACTAATAATGAAAAAAGAAAAAATGCCGTTCCAAGTTTGGATATTGACACTCGCAGCATTCGCAATCGGCACCGCAGAATTTGTTATCGCAGGTATCCTACCTCAAATAGCGACATCACTATCAATCACAGAAGGTGAAGCAGGTTACTTAATCAGTGCTTACGCATTAGCCATTGTTGTTGGCGGCCCAATCTTAACGATTTATTTAGCCCGTTTTAATAAGAAAGCGGTACTAACTGGACTGATGGCACTATTTATTATAGGTAATATACTGTCCGCATTTGCGCCAACCTACAACTTACTATTAGTTAGCCGTGTGATTGCAGGACTAGTTCAAGGTCCATTCTATGGTATTGGTGCTGTTGTTGCGACTAACTTAGTATCAGAAAAAATGGCGGGCCGCGCTGTTGGCCAGATGTTCGCAGGTCTTACTCTTGCTAATGTACTCGGAGTTCCAGCTGGCACTTGGATCAGCTTACAGTTCGGATGGCATAACACATTTCTTACTGTTGCCGCATTCGGTGCCGTAGCGATGGTTTCAATTCTAATGTCAATTAAATCAACTGGGCACGGTGAAGCGAAAAATATTAAAGCGCAACTTATGGCATTCAAAAACCCAATGCTACTAATTAGCTTAGCAATAACAGCTTTTGCATGGTCTGGCTTTATGACCTTATATGGATATATTGCACCAATTGCTATGCATATAACAGGTTATAGCGAAGATGCGGTTACTTGGATTCTCGTTATTGTTGGTCTTGGTCTCATTATTGGTAACACTCTTGGCAGCCGTTCTGCAGACAAAAATCTTAACAAAGCATCGATGTTCTGGGCTATAGCAATGATTATTTCACTGATCATCGTAGGTCTTGTCATTGACAACAAAATCTTATTTGTAATCGCGGCCTTTGTATTCGGTATTGCATCATTTGCAAACGTACCAGCGATGCAACTTCGAGTAATGAATCATGGTGGTGAAGGTCAAGAACTAGCTGCAACAGCAAATATATCGGCATTCAATTTAGCAAACGCATTTGGTGGAATCCTTGGCGGCATGGTACTTGATAGTCATATGGGAGCAAGCATGATCCCTTACTCAGCAGTCATTGTACCTGTGATTGGCTTACTGCTTATCGCTAAAGCAAACAGCCGTGAAAAATCACAAGATAAATTAATATCCGCTTAGCTAGCGACTAAATAAAATGGCCCACAAGGTGGGCCCTCTATCAAAGAAGATGCCTATGAATACTTTTGATAAAATTTTAAGATTTCTTACAATCATAACTTCAGTTACCACTGTTTATCTTTCAATAGATGCATTGATAACAAATGAACTAAGTCTATGGGTATTTGTTTCAACAATCATTTTTACAATCGTTCTTTTTGTCTCGTTATACATTACATATCAAAAAAGAAATATTGAGTTCTTTGGTTTGATTGGCACTTTGCTTGGCGGACTTACTCTTGGTCGATTGTTTTCAACAATACATCTAGAGACAATTAATTTATCTGCATTATCATCCCTTGACCCATTAATGGTTGCTGAAACAGGCAATGGCATTCAAAGTATTGAGTATTCAAGTACATTGCTCTTTATTATTTTATCCATCCAGTTGATTAGATTACCTTGGTTAAATAAAACTGCCGTCCAAAGCAGTTCAATTGGAATGCCAACTAGTTATGAGTGGGGAATGACTTTAATCAGAATCTATATAGGCATGATGTTTATAGCCCACTTTACTGGTCATATCCTAGCAGGTGGCGCACCTTTCGCTGTCTTTACTGATTACTTTAGAAGCGTTGGTTTACCTTTCCCTCAAGGGTTTGTCATTCTCGCTGGAGTCATCGAGCTTTCATTGGCTGTCATGCTTTCATTTGGATTCATGACTAGGTTAGCTGCATTTAGTTCCTCCATTTATTTATTCGTCTCAGTTGGTCTTGGCGGCCACTATGCCGTGGGTTATGTTTGGGTTCTTCCCACTGGCGGATGGGAGTTCCCTGCATTTTGGATCTTTGTTTCAGGAATATTCATATTGAGTGGAGGTGGTCAGTCTTCCGTAGATCGATGGTTAAAAAACAAATATCAGGGAAATACTAACAAATTTAAATTCTTAATAAGTTAACAACAAAATTTAATTTCAGTTGTTAACGATCAATTTACCAAGGAAATATTATGAAGCTTTATATCTATGAACATTGCCCATTCAGTGCCCGCGTACGCTTCGTTGCTGGCATGCTAAACTTGGCAGTTGATATTCTAACTATTGATTATGATGATGACAAAACAACCACAGATATAATTGGTAGTAAGCAAGTGCCAGTATTAGTAAAAAGTGATGGTAAAGCACTTTCAGAAAGCTTAGATATCATCAATCACTTTTTAAGCCTTGCCGATTCAGTAGAAACACGTATCCCATCTGAAGCTGTACTTGAGTGGCAACGTTCTGCGTTTCTACCTCTTCAGAAAATTGGATATCCACGTTGGTCATCAATGAATCTTAAGGAGTTCACAACCGATTCATCTAAGAGAGCATGGCGAAATAAGAAAGAAACTGAAGCATTAAATTTTGACTCACTACTTACTAACACACCAGCTATAGCAGAAGAAATTGAAATCTTGATTTGGAAAGCAGCTAATCTGCTTAACCTTGATTCAGATGACCACGCCACATTAGTAGATAAGGCCATTGTATTTTCGATTCTCCGTGGTTTTTTCAGTGCTCCAGAAATTAATTGGGAGCAATCTGTTAAAGAATGGATGGAATCAGTAAGTAATCAAACGAGTGTTGAACTACTAAAATAAGGTAAATAAAATGCATGAATACTTATACCTATGTATAAGTATTCCACCAAAACCGAATATTATTTACTTATCGCCAAGTACGTACCTGCCGCGATCATAATACCACCAGCACCTCTGTTTAATCGTTGATGCGCAGCTGGAGTCTTTAATAGATTGGCCATTCGACTCGCACCAAAAGCAATTAACATTAATCCAGACATTAAAGCTATTGATGACAACACAGATACTAACGCAATATCTTGCGCAGTTAGCACGGTCAGATCGATAAACGTTGGCAAAAATGAAATATAAAACAAGATCACTTTCGGATTTGAAGCTGAGATTAAAAAACCTTGGGTTAAACTCGCTAACATTGCTTTTTCTTTCTGCGCTGTGGTTTCAGCTTGAATGTCACTTTTAATCTGAGGTAAGGCTTTCAGCATTTTATAACCAAGATAAATCAGATAACTGGCACCTAAATAACGAATAGCGGTGAATACTTCAGACCAATTTTCAGCAATGGTTGCAAGACCCAAACAGGCTAATATCAAATAAAGCACATCGCTACCAATCATCCCCATTGCTAGCATGATACATTTTTTTGGTCCATCAACCATGGCTCGCGCCAAGATCGCAAATACACCCGGTCCAGGTGTGACACCAAAAATAAATATCGCGATAAAAAATGTAATTGCAGACTCAAGTGACATTACAACTCCTTATGAATAGGTCTTTTAAAGATATTATACAGATACCTGCATCGTTCCGATTTTATTCGCGACACCACCGACTTGAACGCTGGCTATTTTTCCCCCCTGAAAGCCAACAGATGCGGTAATCACTGAAGCACAGTTCATTGATCTACCTTGTTCAAAAATATAGTCATTGGCTAAAGAAAGGTGCTCAGCCAAATAACAAGCTAACGCGCCACTTGCACTGCCAGTAGCCGACTCCTCTGGAATACCGAACAATGGCGCAAAATTACGGCAGCTAGCTGTAAATGGGCTTTCTGATGTACAAAGTTCAAAAATATGAAAACCAACAATATCGTGTTTCTGACAAAAATCAGTAATCGCTAAATCATTGGGTTTAATTAAATCTAACTGCCCAGTAGGTACTGGAATAATAAGGTCTGCTAGACCTGTTGATATCACTTCAATGGGTAATTTAGTACTTGCTAATACTTCGCTATCAATACCAATGACAGTTGAAATTTCCTGATAGCTAAATCCACCTGACTTTACAGGTAACTGTAGATTCATGATCACCTGACCATCGGTATTTATGGCTACAGGCAAGATCCCAGCTTTAGTACGCTGCACATAATCGTTAGCAGTAAGTATTCCCATTTGATGCATAATAGAAAATGTTGCTAATGTTGCATGACCACAAAAATCAACTTCATTAGTGGTGGTAAAAAAAGACACCTCAAAATCAACTTCATCATCATTCGACACAAAAGCCGTTTCAGAATAGCCAACCGCTTGCGCTACATTTAGCTTTTGTGCATCTGATAGCTTATCGGCATTAAGCACCACTCCAGCAGGGTTTCCACCTTTACCATTCGCGGTAAAAGAATTAACCAATAAAACCTCTATATCCATCAGAACCTCCTTTTCTGTATTAACTGACATATTTTTAATCGATTATAACTTACTCAAATATCTCATAATGTCTCTCTACATTAGCGGCAGCCTTGCCCCATGCTGAGTTTTTAACCCTGACTTGGTGCTGTTCAAACGCAGCCTTATTAATGAATTCTTCATACACATCAAAACGGTTAAGGTTAATTTCAGACTGAGTGACGTTAAACATCAAACATCCTGGTTCATTACGCGTTAACTCTTTATGACTTATTAGCGCTTTCTTAATCGCAGATAAATCAGCCGTTGGGACTATGATAAACCCTTTTAGAATTACTTTATTCATCCATATCTCCGTGCTTATTTAAAAGTGAAACAACCTACACTTTAAAATATAACGTAAAACCTTTTACTCAAATTATAATGTACGATATTTGCGATCTTGCCAAAATAAAAACGGCTTCAAACATACATTTGAGGCCGTTGACTTTTATTACATTAATGTTTTTAAAATTTAAATCTTAAAACCACACCATTATTTGTATAAATGACGTTCTGAGTTCAGGCCTTTAATTAGGCTGACACACATAACGAGTAGTACAAAAGTAAATGGTAGTGCCGTAGTCACAACTCCTGCTTGCAGCGCTTGTAATACTTCCGTACCACCCACCCATAGCATAACACCCGCAATTGTACCTTCTACAGCCGCCCAGAAAATGCGTTGTGGCACTGGCGCATCAATCTTACCACCCGATGTGATACTATCGATCACTAACGAACCAGAGTCTGATGACGTGATAAAGAAGATCAATACCAAGATGATAGATAATACAGATAGTACATCGCCAAACGGCAGTGCATCGTATACATGAAATAAAGACAGTGAAATATCAGTTAAACCATTGGTACCCAATTCACCGACCTTATTAACAACTTGATCGATAGCAATACCACCGAATGTAGCCATCCACACAAGTGTTACTAACGTTGGAATAAAGATCACAGCGCAAAGAAACTCACGTACTGTACGGCCTTTAGAAATACGCGCAATGAACATACCTACGAATGGTGACCATGAAATCCACCATGCCCAATAGAATACAGTCCAACCGTGCATCCACGTAGTATCGTCACGACCATGTGGGTTACTTAAACTAACAAAGTTTTGTGCATAAGCAATAAAGGTTTCAGGGATTGACGACGTTATCACATCAAAACCAATGATCATGACAAAAATAAGTAATGCGAACGCAAAAAGCATATTGATATTACTCAATACTTTAACGCCACCGTCAATACCACGCATGACCGAAAAAATCGCAATTAAGGTTACAAAGGCAATCACAATCAATTGTAAGCCAATACCGCCATCAAAACCAAATACATGGTTGATACCACTCGCCGCTTGTTGAGCGCCCAGGCCAAGCGATGTCGCTAGACCAAATAACGTCGCCAATACAGCCATGATATCAACAATGTGTCCAGCCCAGCCCCACGCTCTGTCACCAATTATCGGATAGAATACCGAACGAATTGATAGCGGAAGTCCTTTGTTATAAGCAAAGAAAGCCAGTGATAATGCTACGATACCGTAAATAGCCCAGCCATGGATACCCCAGTTATAAATCGTTGCGGCAAGTGCTAACGATTTTGCTTCTGGCGTTAGTGGCTCAACATTAAATGGTGTTCCCCACCAGTTAGTAAAGTAAGCAGTAGGTTCTGCAACCCCCCAAAACAACAGACCAATCCCCATTCCGGCGGCAAATAACATTGCCATCCAAGAAATAGTTGAATGCTCTGCTTTTGCTCCTACACCACCAATACGGATCTTACCAAGCGGTGATAAGATCAATACCATAGTGAAAAATACAAAGAAGTTAGTAGACCACATAAAAAACACATCAAAATCTGCCATGATGCTATTTCTAACACTGCTTAATGTTTCTTTAGCGGTAGTTGGGTCTACGAGGAGGAGTGCAGCAAGGAAGAAAAAAATAAGACCGGCACTAATGCCGAATACGGGGTTATGTATATCGAAACCCCACTTTTGAACGTTATCTTGACCGACTTGGTAGTCAGTGGTTTCAATACTGTATTTGTTGAACGTACTATTTCTGTTTAACGAACTATCCATAAATTATGCTTGAGCATATCTCCTGCAATACTTTTTGATCGAAAAGTAAAAACGAAAGGTTCATCAGCTATAACCATGATGATACCAGTGATAAAACACCTACCAGAGTAGCAACAATACCATTAAAACTCAAATAAACTCTATTTACAGAGCTTTCAACATGATAACCAAGTGAAAGCCATATAAATATAACATTCCAATTAGTAAGGTTACTACTAGGTCTGTAAAATCTTTTATAATCACTTATCGCCTATACCAATGAAGTGATTAAACCTTGACGTCATCATCGAGTAAGATAGCTTGTACAACGGCAGCTAAATCACCGCGTATTCCTTCACCATTGTCATTAAATACCGTTGCAATACGTTTAATATAATCAGGTGATGGATTTGATGACACCAAGCGCTGGATCAGCTGACGGCTGATAAAAGGCCCGACATTGGGATGGTTAAATAATATATCGAGACTGACAAACAATTCCTTATCTGCTTTCATTCCCGCAGTGATACACTGACCAAATAATACTTTCTCGTTGTAGTCATGCTGTTTAGGCGACAACGCCATAAAGGTGTCATAACGCCCACTACGACGATGACCATAGCGTTTATTTTCGACTAAATCCCAACCTGTAAATACCCGAGCTAAATTTTCAACATCAGCTTGTTGATAGCTATCGACTTTATTTCCATTGCCATCTAAAACAGCTTGTCCACTGATATCTAATTGATGCAAGCCAATACTGAATAACTGCATCACTTCACGGGCATAGTTTTCGTCTGGGAACGTATTTTCATTCAGATTAGCTTTACGATTACCTTGCATCGACAGGTAAATCCCCATCGCGGGAGACAAGGTGATATCTTGTAATAAATCACGATAATTACCAAAGCTATGCTTCACAAAAAGATCGTAATACCAAGCTAAACCATCACCGTATTTAGCCAATGTAGATTCTTGGCTCGATACAACAAAGATCTGCGACAAAGCAAATGCCACACGCTGACGTAATTGATCTTTCGCCGTTGATGCATGTTCTAGCCAAACTGATTCTTGCGCTTTTAAACAAACACGATATTTTTCCTGTTTAGTATTGCTCACGCTATTAGCGTTTAAATTACGCTTATTGTCTGCTGAATTAAATTGTGACGTAACAACGCGCTGACAATATTGTGCCGTTAACGGATAATGCCAACTGGGTGCCAATTGCATCTGTGCAGTAATCCATTGTTGGCGTGTGATTTTTTGAGCACTTAGCAATGTTTCAGGTGTAGGCCCAAAACTAGCTTGATACAATAATTTTTCCGCCGTATTGCCATTTTCCGTAGCAATTTCCGTATTAGAGCTGGCAATCGCAGGCGCTGAATTTAAACAAGCAAGCAGAGCACAACTGATACCGTTTATAAATAAAGACTGACTCATCCTAGAACACATCCTTGATACCGGTAACCATCAATATATGCTGTTTTTGTTTTGACGACAGTGATCAAGCTCTCACTCATAGACAGATACACTAGACTTGATTATGGTAACTTTATCCCCCATATGTCTTTCATATACCGAATTTATATCGATACGCAATTTGATGGAGCTAATCAGTGCAGAATTATATCCTTGACCTTACCAGTGAAAATTTTCAAGAGATCTTACTACAAGGTAAATACTCGCAACCAATCGTCATTGATTTCTGGTCTGAACGTGCGCCAGAAAACCAAGTAAGTGCCCGCCTATTAAATATCGCTCAAAGCTTAAATGGCCAAATAATTTTGGCTCGATTAAATTGCGACCGTCATCCAGAATTAGTTCAGCAGTTTGGCATTAAAAGCCTACCAACCATTGCCATCTTTAAGGATGGTAAACCCGTTGATAGCTTTGTCGGAGAGCAAGAAGAAGCGGCTATCCGTGAAATCATTAGCCGCCATTTACCAAAGCAAGAAGAGGTATTATTGCAGCAAGCACAGATGTTGTTAATGGACAGCAAATTTACAGAAGCTGTGCCACTAATGGGCCAAGCTTACGAACTGGCACCGGATAATACCGATATCAAAATTGCTTATGCACAAGCACTACTTGGTTCACATCAAGTTGAAGCCACTGAAGCATTACTTGATACATTTGCTGAAAATGAACAACAAAGTAATCAATATCAAACGCTACGTTCACATTTAGATACAGCTAAAAAATCAGCAGAAACACCGGAAATCATCGCATTAACAGCTGCGTATGAAGCAAACCCAGATGATTTACAAATTGCTTATGATCTAGCACTGCAACTGCAAATTGCCAACAAACATAACGATGCAATGGTATTGTTATTTAAGATCTTAAGCACGGAATATGATTTCTTAGAGGGTCGTGCAAGAAAAGTTTATTTAGAATTATTATCGGTAATGCCTGATGCTGTACTCGTGGCTGACTACCGCCGTAAACTGTATAGCTTGATGTATTGATAGTTAAATCATAAACCCTGATGCGCCAAGCTCAGGGTTTTATTGTTCTTTATAGCTCTCCCCTAAGGCTCACTAACATCAATCGATTCAAGTGAATCAAGATCGAATTTTCGGCTGTATGTTTATAGGTGCGAGAACATTACTGGCAGCTATCAGTAAAAATTAATGTTCGCTTTTAATCAATCCAAAACTGTCGTTTTAAATATTAATTAGAAGGCAGTTTAGTTTTTTTTCGACTCAAAATGTGACATCAAAACACCGCTTAAGATGAATTTATAAAAATATACATGTGCTTCACATCTCAATATTGACCGTTAACGAAAAGCTATTTGACAAAGTATTCCTCTTCAGAAAAACCTCTTAATTCTGTCTTCAAATTTTCAACAACAAAACATTGCCCTGCATTATAGTGAATATGTCGATTACAAAATTTTTCAATTTAACCACATAATTATTATGGTTCTTTAAACCAACACAGCATTTTATTCCACAAAAACTGATTTTTTTAATTTCATGACCCTATGTAAGTAAATTACTTAAGAATAAAAATCGTTAACAGCTCTATTTATACAAAAAACTTATATATATATAATTTACAGCAAGTCTCTAAAAATGTAGGCTTTTCGTTAACACATAGTTACTAGCAACCCACATTTTAGTTTTAATGAATATGAAAACATAGCGATTTCATGACAAACTCTGGCGTTACTAATAGTTACAAAGTGGTATGATTTCAAGTATTTTGAAGTTAAACAAGATGGATAATACGATTTTTA